>ERZ842401.813-NODE-813-length-46056-cov-14.322167_pt1 | contig 46056 bp, 28 predicted proteins | sample MGYA00521270_ERZ842401 | MGnify/ENA primary metagenome ERZ842401 (study PRJEB31892, sample SAMEA3878208) | bioreactor metagenome | biome: Moose rumen | place: Sweden | collected 2011-10 | study: EMG produced TPA metagenomics assembly of the PRJEB12797 data set... | reverse complement strand
TTGGTGAGGAAACCGCCGAAGGTGACCAGCATGGTGGCGGGCAGCGTCTGGAAGACAGGCTTGGTGCCCTCCAGGTACAGGCCGTCGCCGAAGCTGAGGCCGATGTTGAAGCAGGCGCTCATGAAGCCCGCCAGCACAGCCACGAACAGGCCCTTGCCGAAGTTGAAGTCCTTCACGGCCTCTTTCTTCTGCTCTTCCGGCAGGGCGGCGGATTTCATCCAGCCGGCCACGCCGATGATGGCGATACCGATGAGGGTGACCACCACGCCGATGATCACGGCACTGGTGAGATCACCGGTCTTGCCGGTGAATACCGGACCCAGGATGGCCCCCAGGCCCGAGCAGGTACCCAGGGCGATGCTCTGCCCCAGAGCCACGCCCAGATACCGCATGCTGAGGCCGAAGGTAAGGCCGCCCACACCCCAGAGCACACCGAACAGGATGGTGAGCCAGGTGTCCTTGGGGTTGGCATTCATCAGGCCCAGCAGGTCGCCGAAGCTGCCGCCGGTCCCGGACAGGGACAGCAGCGAACCCGCAAGCGGGAAAAGCAGCCAGGCGAAGACACCCTGGATGATCCAGTAGCTTTCCCAGCTCCACTTCTTGATCTTGTTGATAGGAACATAGCTGCTGGACTGGCAAAATGCCCCAACAGCTATGATCAATAATCCGATAATGAGGTTCATGACTTATCGTTTGGAAGTTACGTCTTTCTCGTACTGCTCGATGCAGGGGATGAATTCCTCGCCCACGGGCACGCCGTTCTTGTAGTTGAAGTAGTCGAACACGGCGCCGAACGGGAGGGTCTTGGCCTCTTCCAGGAGGGCGAGGCGCTGGAAGCCCTGGCCGTTGTCTTCGTACTCACGCAGCTTGGCAAGCGGTTCCAGCAGGGCGCTCAGGATGCACTTCTGTGTAGCGCGGGTACCGATGATGTAGGCGCCGATGCGGTTAATGGAGGCGTCGAAGTAGTCCAGACCGACGTGGGCGCGCTGCAGACCGTCGGCACGGACCAGCTCCTTGAAGAAATCAAGGGTTGCATCATTCATGATGGTCACGTGGTCGGAATCCCAGCGGATAGGACGGCTCACGTGCAGCATGAGTTCGGGGACGTAGAGAAGCAGGGCGGAAATCTTGTCGGCGATGTTCTCGGTGGGCTCATAGTGGCCGGTGTCCAGGGTATACATCACCTTGCGGGTGGCGCAGTAACCCTCGTAGAAGTCCATGGAACCCACAGTGTAACTTTCAAGGCCGATGCCGAAGAGCTTGGCCTCCACGCAGCTCTTCATGCCGGGGAGTTCCTCCTTGAGGATCTCGTCAAGCGAGGCGGCGAGAATCTCGCGATAGCGCTTGCGATAGACCGTCTGGTCCTTTGAGCCGTCGTGGACCCAGATATTCATGATGCAGGGGTCGTTCTGGGCCTTGCCCATGGCGTCCGCGATGCGGCGGCAGCGCTTGGTGTGTTCAATCCAGAATTCGCGGATGGCGGGATCCGGGTTCGCAAGGGACAAGTCTCCGCTCTTGGGATGGCCGAAGGAAGTGGAGTTGAAGTCCAGCTTGAAGTTGTTAGCCTTGGCCCAGTCAATCCAGCTCTGGAAGTGCTCTATACCGCACTGGTCGCGGTCTACGAACTTGCCGCCGAAGTCGCCGTAAATTTCGTGCAGGTTCACGCGGTGATTGCCGGCCAGGAGGGTTTTCACGAACTCGAGGTCGCTCCGCACCTCGTCTATGTTGCGGGCGCGGCCGGGATAGTTGCCGGTGGTCTGGATACCGCCGGAGAGGCCGTCCTTGCTCTCGAAACCGATCACGTCGTCGGTCTGCCAGCAGTGCAGGGAAATCTGCTGTTTTTCCAGCTGTTCAACGGCTTTGTCAGTGTCTACGCCAACGGCAGCGTAACGCTCCTTGGCAATCTCGTAAGCTTTGAGGATCTGTGCTTCTTTCATGATATCAAATGTTTTTGTGTTATTTATTTTGCGGGATAAAAGGTTTTGACGGCGAAGGCCTGGCCAATGAGGCGGCGCATCTCCCAGCGGTCTTTCACCAGACCGGCGGTGCGGGCCTGCAGCATCACGTTGCCGATGGCCGTGGCCTCGGTGGGGCCGGCCACCACGGGGATGCCCAGGGCGTCGGCCGTCCACTGGCTCATGGTGGCGTTGGCGCTGCCTCCGCCGATCACGTGCAGTTTCTCGATCTTGAACGGGGCGAACTGCTGGAGCATGTCCACCACCTCTTTATAGCGGTTGGCCAGGCTGTGGTAGATGCAGCTGATATACTGGGCAATGCTCTCCGGCAGCTTCTGACCGGTTTCCCGCAGGTAGCTGTCGATGGCTTCCACCATGTTGGCAGGAGCGGCGAAGCGCGGATCGTCCGGGTTGATCAGGGACGGGAAATCTTTCTCGCTCCGGGCCATGGCCTCGATCTCTGCGTAGGAGTACTTTTTGCCGTCCGTTTCCCAGATTTTGCGGCTCTGCTCCAGAATCCACATGCCGGTAATGTTCTTGAGGAAGCGGGTGGTGCCGTCGATGCCGCCCTCGTTGGTGAAATTGAGGCGGGTGCTCTCTTCGTTGACGATGGGAGCGGGGGTCTCGATGCCCATCAGGCTCCAGGTGCCGCTGGAAAGGTAGGCGAATTTCTCGTCTTCCGCGGGAACGGCTGCGATGGCCGATGCGGTATCGTGGCCGGCGACGGCGACCACCGGAATCTCCGGCAGGCCGCAACGCTCGGCGATGGATTTGCGGAGGGTTCCCACCACGGTGCCGGACTGGACGATGGGTAGCAGCACGTCGGTGCGCACGCCCAGGCGCTCCAGCAGGGACTTTTCGAACTGACGGGTAGTCTGGTTCATCATGCCCGAGGTGGAGGCGTCCGTATATTCACAAACTTTGTTTCCTGTCAGCATGTAGGACAGCAGGTCCGGGATGAACAGGATGGCGTCTGCGTACGCGAGGGGGGCGAAGTTTTCCCTGGTCTGGGCATACAGCTGGAAGATGGAGTTGAAGTTCAGGATCTGGATGCCCGTGGCGGCGTATAGCTCTTCACGGGGGATAATACGGAACACTTCTTCCGGGACGCCGTCCGTATAAGGGTCGCGATAGGCGCGGGGATTCCCCAGCAGGGAACCGTCCTTGGCCACGAAGCCGAAGTCCACGCCCCAGGTATCGATGCCGATAGATTCAATCTCAACGCCTTGCCGCCCCAGTTCCGAGAGACACTTGCAGAAATGCTCGTAGATGGCTACGATGTCCCAGTAATATTTACCGCCCAGCTCGATGATGCCGCTGGGGAACCGGTATACTTCTTTCATCTCAAAGGAGCCGTCGTGGAATGTGGCCAGTACCGCGCGGCCCGAAGTGGCGCCGCAGTCGAAGGCAAGGAAGTTGTGTTTGTCTGCCATGGGATTATCAGTTTTGTACGGCTGCAAAATTAAATCTTTTCTCTCTTATTATTAATTTGATTCTGCTATAAAAACTTTAAATTTTGACAAAGCGGAACAATTTTGTAATTTTGCAGAAAATTAAGTCAAATGCTGGAAACTGGAATCAAAGGATACCGGGAATCGGAAGCCACCCCGGAGCGGTCGGCCCAGTCGCTCGGGAGCGGCAACGTAGAGGTCTATGCCACCATCATGATGATCGGCCTCATGGAAAAGACCTGCCTGGAGAGCGTACTTCCTTTTTTGGAAGAGGGCCAGGACACGGTGGGAACGGCCGTGAACGTGTCGCACTGCAGCGCCACGCCCGTGGGCATGAAAGTCCGCTGCGAGAGCGAACTGGCAGAGATCGACCGCCGCCGGCTGGTGTTCCGCGTGGCCGCCTACGACGAAAAAGGCCTCATCGGCGAGGGAACGCACGAGCGTTTCATCATCGACAAGGCCCGGTTTATCCAGAAGACCTACGACAAACTATAGTTATTTGGTAGGCCGTTTGTAGCCGTCGCGTTCACATTTTTCCGTCATGCAGACACGAAATCCAAGCTTGCCCTCCAGTGTCTGAGGAGTTTGGGGACTTGCACCCGTTAGAGTATGTTCATGCTGGGCGAACTGCAAAAGAGGCCGACTCGCTTGGGTCGGCCTCCATCGTTCACAAATACCACTTTGTCATTTAACTTGACTTGAACGATGCGGCAAAGATAGTAATTTTTCCAGAATCGTCCTCCGTTACAAAGTATTTGGCCATATATCTTCTTTTTCAACGGCAGCGCTCTGCCACTAACCCTTTCGGGAGGAAAACTACATCTCGTTCCCCACCTTGCGGGCGCGTACCGGCTTGTCCAGGTTGATGCCGTCGGCGCTGGCAATCTCCACCAGGAGGTTCCAGCCGGCGCAGAGGTACACATAGCCCTGCAGCTCACCGGCATCCGGCACTACGATGGTGGTGAAGGGAGTCTGCTTGGTATCCAGGGCCACCACATGCACGTGGGCACCGTTGAATACTGTCTGGTACTTGGCATACTCGCTCTCGATGGGGTTCACCACGAACACGATGTCGCCGTCTTCCATCACCTCTTCCGGGCCGTGAAGGGCGTAGGTGCCCTCCAGGAAGTCGCTCTTTCGGCGGGTGATCTCGTTGGTCTTGAGGGTAAGTTCCTCGGTGACGCCGTCGTTCATGCCGGCGAAGTAGATGGTCTTGGCGCCGCGGGCCCATTCCACGATCTCTGCGGGGATTTCCAGGGTGAGGGCTTTCTCCACCTTCTCGGCGAGCGGGGCGATGCAAGGGGTGATGTCCTTTCCGGCGAGCTTCCAGATCACGGTCTCGAACAGGAGGGCCTGCTCCGCCACACTCTTGGTGGCGGCAACGGCCTCTTCCCAACCGCAACCCAGCACATGGGTTTTCACGCACACCTCGGAGAGCGGGGTGCCCTCGTTGGCGGTGACGCCGAAGAATTCCTTGTGACCGGCAGCCTTGAGCTGGTTCGCGAGCAGCAGGGTTTCCTTGGTGCGGCCGGAGTTGGAGTCGCACAGGACCGTGTATTTGCTCAGGTCGTATTCGCAGGCCTGGTGGGAGCCCTCGGTGTGCACCATGGCGTCCACGCCCCACTTGAGGGCTTTCCGGATGGCGTTCTTGGCCGGCATGATGCGGCTGGAGCCCTCTCCGGAGAAGAGGATGTGCCCCGTCTTCCGGGCCGATTCCACGATAAATTCTGCATCGGCGGGGTTGAACTTCCGGATGGTCTCGATGGTGTCCATCATTTCGCGGCAGAGATAGAACTGCGCATACTTGTTTTCTTTCAGGTTCATAAAAGTTTGATTTTAGTGTCTCTCATTAGACGCAAATGTAATCAATTGCGCTTTTATGTGCAAGTTTTTTTGTACCTTCGGGGAAATAATCGGCCATGAATAAAATCCTTCACTTTATTCTCCCGGTGCTTGCCGTTTGGGCTGCGGCAACGCTTCCGGGCCAGTCCCAGTCCCTCCATCCCAAGGCCCCCGCAGTCCCGGACAAGATCGTCTTCGCCGGAGAGACCATCCGGCTGGACCGACAGGATTTCCGCGAGCGGCTGGACCGCGAACTCATCGCCTTCACCAACATGCACACCAACTCCACGCTCATGCTCAAGCGGAGCCGGCGCATGTTCGCCCTCATCGTCCCCGTGCTCAAGGAGCAGGGCCTCCCGGAGGACCTCAAGTATCTGATGGCCATCGAGAGCAACCTGGATCCCAAAGCGGTCTCCACCACAGGCGCGTCCGGCCTGTGGCAGTTCACCAAGGCCACTGCCGCCACCTACAAGCTGGAGGTGAACGCGGAGGTGGACGAGCGCTTCAATATAGAGAAGGAAACCCTGGCCGCCTGCGCCTTCCTCAAGGACGCCTACCGCAAATTCGGCGACTGGATGACGGTGGCCGCCAGTTACAACGCCGGCCAGGGCGGGATTGCCGCACGCCTGGCCGAGCAGAAGCAGACATCGGCCCTGGAACTCTGGCTCAAGGAGGAGACCTCTCGCTACATGTTCCGGCTGATGGCCTGCAAACTGTTCTTCGAAGACCCGTCGGCCTTCGGTTTCCAGGTGGCCCCGGAAGAGATGTACCCTCCCCTCCGCTACAAGGAAACCGTCACGGTTACCGGGCCTATCCCCTCGCTGGTAGACTTCGCCCTGGAGCACGGCGTCACCTTTGCCGCCCTCAAGGAAGCCAACCTCTGGCTCCGGGACAGCCACCTTACCAACAAGGCCGGAAAAACCTACAAGATCCTGATTCCGTAACCGGGCCGATTGGTCGTTATTTGCTGGGACGTTTATAGCCGTCGTGCTCGCACTTTTCCGTCATGCGCTGGATACGCGTGGCAGTATCCGGGTGCGTGGAGAAGAGGTTCTCCACCGGACCCGGCGTGGCGCCGCCGGCCAGCTGCTGGAGCTTCTCGAAAGACATCACGATGGCCCAGGGGTTCTTGCCGGAATTCACCAGGAAGGAGTAGCCGTAGTCATCGGCCTGGCTCTCCTGCGACTTGGAGAACTGCGCACTCAGGAGGGATTCTCCAAGGGCGCCCAGCTGGGAATCCGTGAGGACGGCCACCGTGTTGCTGGTGGAAGCCAACCCTTCCAGGGCCGCGCTGGTGAGCATGGCCTGCTGCATCTGCTTGCGGGTGTGCTTCAGCGCCACATGGCCAATTTCGTGGCCGATTACGCCCAGCAGCTCGTTGTCCGTCATGGCATCCATGATGCCAGTGTACACGCGCACGCTGCCGTCGGCACAGGCGAAGGCGTTCACCTCCGACTCCTTGTACACCTTGAAATTCAGGGGCGTACCGTCTACCTGGGTAATACCCGAGGTCAGGTTCTTGAGGCGCTTGGTGTACGCGCTGCTCTCCGGCATCACGGTACTCTGCGCATCCAGCTGGGTGATGTACTGATGCACGTATTCCTGCACCTGGGCGTCTGAAAGGGTGAGCGCCTGAAGCGCATACGTGCCACCCTGGACGGCGCGGAGGGCGTTGAACTGCCCGCTGCAGGAGGTGAAGACCAGCGCAGCGGCGGCAAACAAGGCGATGATGGACTTTTTCATAGATGGCAATCGAATTGTGCAAAAGTAATAAATTCGAACCAATTATGAAAGTCCTGCAACAGACAAATCGGCTATTATTTTACTGGCCTGATGGTAATGGTGCGCTCATAGCCCTGGGGGTACACGCGATAGGCGTCGAAGATGCCGCGGGCGGTGCAGCCCACGCCGGATGTGGCATAGTCCAGGTTCACGGTAATGTCGCCACCCCTCTGCAGCTGGTACTGATACACCGACTTCGTCAGGTTCTCCGTAGTGCAGTCGTAGGCGTTGAAGGAGAACGGCTGGTCCATCCGGAATTCCAGCCCGCGGCCGGAAGCGTCCGTAAAGCGCACCCAGCGGTTGTCGGTGCGGAGGCCGTAGTCCTGCGGAATCAGGTAGGGCTCGTACATGGCGTCCACGTCCGAATGCCAGATTCCCAGCTTGTAACCGCTCTTGCGGTCCGGGTAGGAGGCCTGGGGACCGCGGCCGTACCAGTCCACCTGGGTGAGGCTCCCGTCCAGGGTAAGGGTAACGCCCAGGCGAGGAAGCCACGAAGGCATGCTGCCCTGCGGATTCAGCTTATGGTGCACCGTAAGGGTGCCGTCTCCGGAAATGCGCCAGGAGAAAGTATTGTCGAAGCCGTTGTAGGAGCGGCCCATGATATAGGCGTCCAGCTGTCCCATCTGGGATCGGCCGCCGCCAAGGAGTTCCAGCTCACGCACTTCCACCAACACCTCGTCTCCGGCTTCGCGGGCCGAGACGCGGACGGGAAGGGTTCCCAGCTGGTCCAGGCCGGCGGCATAATAAACGGAGGCCAGCACCTGGGAATGGCCGATGGAACCGTAGCCCGTCGCCTCCAACCGGCCGGCGCTGCGGCCGTTCCAGCCGTCCAGCTCATTGGCCAGCGGTGCACGCCACACATTGAGTGAGAGCGGAGCTTTCAGCAGTTCCTCTCCGCCCACTTCCACCGAGCACAGTGCACCGGTGGTGGCGTCGAAGCGATAGACAAAGCCCTCGCCCGAGGCCGTGACAAACCGCTCATCCTGTTTCAGCGTCACTTTCCCTGACGCGGGAGCGGCCTCTGCCGGGACATTCCAAGCCGTCAGCTCAAACTGGTCCCAGGACACCTCATGGCCCTTCGGCGCCCAGATCTCATCGGCCGCAAGAACGGAGCTGAAATTCAGACGGTATTCCTTCCCGGGAACCGGCTGAGGGCGCTGCAGCGGGATGCGGACCACCTGACGGGAAAGCGGAGCGATATCCAGGTCCAGGACGCCGGAAGCCACCACCTCGTCATCGGCAGTGACAGTCCAGGTGGTCTTATAATAAGATGCGTTCAGGAAATGGTTCCTGTTCCACACCTCCACCGTACCCAATTCCGGATTCAGCAATTCGAATTTGAGGGGCTGGGTGCTCTTTTTCATCTGCCACATCTCCGGCTGGGGCGTCCGGTCCGGCCAGATGGATCCGTACGTGCGGGCGCCGATACCGTAGGACCAGAAGGTGCCCTCGGAAATCTCCTCCTCAAAATCTAGCCACAGGGCCGCCTTGGAAGGGTCCAGGGAGCCGGGATCCAACGCGTCGGCAAATACACCCACATTGTCGATGATGGCGTCGCAGATGTACACGTTCGTCTCCTGGCCCAGAGCCTCCTCGCTGCGGCCGATGCACAGCGACAGCGGAAGGTTGCGGATCGCGCCGCGCATCGGCTGGGACGCCTCCTCCTCCCCGTCGATGTAAATGACCATCTCGGAGCCGTCGTAGGTGGCGGTCACGTTGTGCCACCTGCCCTCCCAGTCGTCGGGAAGATCGGCCGTGAGGGACTGGCGGCGGCCGTTGTCCAGGTAGAAGACCAGCTCATCCCCTCCCTGCTGCTTCAGGCCGAACTGGTTCTCGCCCTTGGTGATCAGGTAGCCGCCGCTGCGGTTGAACTTGCGGGGGAAGATGTCCAGGGTAAGGGTGAGCTTGTCGCCGGAAATTTCCACGGAATTGGCGCGGTACACCTGGACCCACTGGTCCTGCTTGTTCAGGTCGATGGCCTTGCCGCTGGGGCCCTTCACCAACTGGGCCCTGCCCATGATGTGGGCCGGAACCCCGTTCGGGGACTTGTCCCTGAGGGCACGCACGGGCTCGGTGATGCCGACGCTCACGAAATCCCAGATGGCGCCGCCCATCAGCTTGGGGTGGGAGTAGATGACATCCCAGTAGTCGTCCATACCACCGCCGCCGTTGCCCGCCACGGAAAGGTATTCATCCATGAACGAGGGGCGCATATCCTTGGTATCCAGGCCATAGCCAATCTCATGCTCCAGAGGAGACGGGTAGCGGGGGCCCACGACGTCCTCCGCCGGGTGAACGGCCGAATTCCCACCGTACATCCAGAAACGCGTGGGATCCAGGCGCTTGCCTTCCTGCACCACTTCCGTGATGTTCATCCCCTCGCCGCTCTCGTTGCCGGCGCTCCAGAACAGCACGCACGCGTGGTTGCGGTCACGAAGCACCATCCGGCGGACGCGTTCGCGGTACATCTCGGTGAATTCCGGCATGTCGCACACGTACTCCGTAGCATGGGACTCGTCGCCGGTTTCATCTATTATGAACAGGCCGTACTCGTCCGCCAGGTCCAGATACTCGTTCACAGGCGGGTAGTGGGAAGTACGTACCGCATTGAAATTGAATTGCTTCAGAATCTCCATATCCTTCCGGACGGTGGCCTCGTCCATGGCGTGGCCCAGTTCCGGATGCTGCATGTGGGAGCACTCGGCGCTCACTTTCAGCGGACGCCCGTTCAGGTAGAACACCCCGTCCCGGATCTCCGTCTTCTTGAAGCCCATCCGCTTGGAAACGGCATCCACCACCTTGCCCCCGGCATCCACCAGCTCCATGTCCAGCGTGTAGAGCACGGGCGTCTCGGAGGACCACTTCTGGGGGGCCGTCACCTTCGCGCCCATTTTCACGCTCTGGAGCAATCCGGGCGTGAGGCCGAAAGCTTGGCTTTCCATAAGCGCCACGGACCGGCCGTCCTTGGAAACGCTGGCACGCAGCTTATATCCCTGGCCCTCAATCTCGTATCCCTTCACGTCCACGGTGAGGGAAAGGTCCGAATCTACGTAGTCCGGGCCGAAGTCCGTAATCACCTGATAATCGAAGAGGCGGGCCTGAGGGGTGGCATACAGCACCACATCGTCGAAGATGCCGGCAAGACGCCAATAGTCCTGCCCTTCCAGGTAATACCCGTCGCAGTATTTCAGCACCAGCACCGCCAGCGTGTTCCTGCCGGACTTCAGATACTGGGTGATGTCGTACTCGCAAGGCTCCTGGGCGCCCTCGTTGTAGCCCACCTGCCGCCCGTTCACCCAAACGAAAGAGCCCGACGCCACCTTCTCGAAGCGCAGGAACACACGCTCCCCCTTCCAGGACGAGGGAACCGTGAACACGGTCCGGTACGCCCCCGTGGGGTTGAGGTCCATCGGCACCTCCGGAATGGCTACGGCAAACGGATCCGCCGCCGTGCCGCCACCCATCCGGTAGCGGGCCATGCGCTTTTCCATCTCGGAGGCGCCAGGGTCCTCCAGAATTTTGCGGAACTGCTCCAAGCGCGACTGAGGCATCTTGTTCGGGAAAGGGGTGGTCACGTTCCGGAAGATGGGCTGACCGTAGCCCTGCATCTCCCAGTTGGAAGGGACCTCGATGCCGCCCCATTTGCGGTCGTTGAACGAAGGCTGGAAGAAGTCCTTGGGCACCTCCAGCGGGGACTCGTAATACTGGAACTTCCACCGGCCGTTCAAGGACAGGCTGTGAGCGGGAATGTGGTACGCCCGCCCCGGCTCCTGGTTCTGCTCGAACACAGACAGATTCTCTACATAATAAGGCAGATCCTCCAGATAGGGCTTCTGTTGAGCAGCAACAGCCTGCGCCACCAGGATGGCACAGGCTGCAAGCAGATGAGATTTATGCATAACCAATTAGATTACAAGCGTATTTACGGAATTGGGAGGAAGCGTAGCCGTCTTGACTTTCTTACCTATCTGGAAGGAGACCGGCAGCGGCTCGCCTGTCTGGTTGGCAGCCAGGACAACCACCTTCCCATCAGGGTTCACGAAGGCCAGGGCGTCCTTGTAGGTGCCGTCCAGCCCCACCACCCTGGCGCCGGGCTGCACATAATGGCTGGCGTGCTTGATAATATAGAACTCGGGGGTGAAGCGCCAGGTCTTCTCACCGCGGTTCACCGTTACCAGCGAATTCTGGTTCCAGCCCCAGGAGCTGGCCTCCCCTTCGAACAGCGAAGTGTTCCAATAGAAGTAGCCCTGGCAGCCGTTGGCAATGTACTCGCGCATCAGGTCCCAGGAGTGCATGGCGCCCCGCCAGTCGTTGGCGCCGTTGCCACATTCCTGCTCGGTCATGTAGCAGGGCAGCTCCGGGAATTCGGCATGCATCCCGGGCAAGGCCTCCTTCCCGGCCCACTGGAAGCCCATCCCCTGGATGTAAGGGCCGGCCTTGGGGTCGTTCACAATCTGGTCCCACATGCTCACGTCGGCCCGCTCAATGGTGCCCAGCCACACTTCCACCCCGCGTTTCTGCATCTCGGGGCCCAGCACGGCAATAAACTGCTTGAGGCCGTTCGGGGTCCAGGTGCAGGCCGGATACCACTGGGCCGAATTGGGCTCGTTCTGCGGCATTACCATAAAGATATCGACCCCTTCCTCCTTATATGCGTCTACATACTTCCCGAAATAACGGGCATAGGCGTCCAGGTATTCGGGCTCCAGGGTGAAGGCGTCCGTTCCCTCACGGATTTGCTTGTCCTCGTCCAGGCCGTTGTCGGAGAGGCGCTGCGGATTGAAGCCGAAGGTGCTGCCACCGGTGGCGCGGGTATCTTCCGGCATGGCCTCGCGGCGCTTGCGCATCTCCTCGAAGCGGCGGGCCATGGGACGGGTGGAGGAGTTGGCGTAATGCTTGTTCACCTTGAGCCAGGCCGGAGGGCACCAGGGAGAGCCCCATACCCGAAGGGCAGGATTGGCGGCCTGGGCGCTCTTCAGGAAGGGAAGCAGGTAATTCTTGTCCCGGTCGATGGAGAAGTGCTCCAGGGCGAAATCGCCGTCAACATCGTCATAGGAATAGTATTCCAGGGCAAAGTCGCTGGCACCGATGGGGGTGCGGGCCATCTGGAAGGAGGCGCCCACCCCGGGGGCGAAGAGCTCCCGGAAAATGGTGTCACGCTCCTCGTCCGTGAGCACGCTCAGGGAAACCCAGCTGAGCTCGCTGGCGGCCGTCCCGAAGCCCTCCATGGTCTGCAGGGTGTTGGAAAGGTCGATGATGACGGTCTGTTCGGCCGGCTCGGAGGTGATTCCGTCAACGGAGACCTCCTGCCAGGGATTTTCGAAGGTGGTGGAGACCCACTCCACCTGGGAAGAAGTACAGGCGGCGGCAAGGCCGACGCAAAGGATCAGGGTAAAGCGTTTCATACTTTATTGAGGGCTAAGGAATTATTTCACAGGGACACGAAGCACCTGCACGGAACCGGCGGGGGCTTTCAAGGTCATCTTCTTGCCGGCTTTCACGGTTGAGGTGACAGGGCGTACTTGGTCCGGATGTTCCCGGGTGTTGGTGGCGTCCGAAGGCCCCGTGAGGAGCGCCAGCGTTCCCTTGGCGCCCACCTTCCTGGCACCGGCCACTTCCAGGCGCACCGCTTTCTCCTCCACACCGGGATTCACCAACTTCACAATCAGCTCGCCGGCCTCGCGGTCCAGCGTGGCCGATACGGCCAGATCCCCTCCTTCCGAAAATTCGTTCTCCAGATACACGTCCCCCTTGTTACGGGAGAAGAGCTGCTGCACATAATAGTTGGGCGTGAGGACCACCTGCTCGTTGTCGAACCAGATCATGTCGGCCCGCTCCCACTGGGAATGGCCGTACTTGGAGAAGAGCGGCGCATAGGAGGCCATTTCCACAATGTCGGCATTGCGCTCCAGCCCCGTCATAAAGGCGGCCTCCGCCACGGCATTCTCCAGCTTGTTGCCATTGGAGGCATACTCGCCCACGAAGATCTTGGGCTGGGTGCGGTCGTAGCCGTCGAAGCGGTGCTGCTGACCCAGGAACCACTGCGGCCCCATATAATAATGCTCGTCGGTGGACCACACCTTCTGGTCTATCATCAGGTCGAACAGGGGGATGTTCGCACCGAATCCCGAAGTGCCGATGATGCGGATGTCCGGATACTGCTCCCTGAGGGCCTTCACGAAATAGGGATAACGCTCGCGGAACTCGGGGGTGTCCTGCTCCTCGTTGCCCAGGGACAGGTACTGAAGCCCGAATGGCTCCGGATGGCCCAGGGAGCAACGCACGGCGCCCCAGGTGGTTTCGGGACCGCCGTTGGCAAATTCCACCAGGTCCAGCATTTCCTGGATGGGGCCGTCCAGTTGGTCGACGGGCAGCACCTCGTATTTCTCGAAGCCGCACGATACGCCCACGGGCATCACGGGAAGCGGGATGGCGCCCAGGTCTTCGCAAAGGACAAAGTATTCATAGTAACCCAGTTCCATGGACTGGAAATAACCCCAGCGGCTCCAGATGTTCTTGCGCTGGGCAGGGTCTCCGATGGTCTCTTTCCAATGATAGGTATTCTCCATGTCTCCGCCGTGGACGATGCAGCCGCCCGGGAAGCGCATGAAGCCGGGACCCAGGTCCTTGACCGCCTGCACCAGGTCTGGACGCAGGCCGTGGCCGTTGAAGGTTTTCTGCGGCCGGAGCGACACCATGTCCAGTTTGGTGAGGTTGTTTCCCTTCACCAGGATGGTGAGCCGGGCCTGGGAGCATGAGGCGGAAGGCGTGAGCGTACAGGTGAGCTGGCGCCACTCGCGGTCCAACTGGTCGTTGTCCCAAAGGAAGCTGTCCAACACGTTGCCTTCCCCATCTTCCAGCTGCACTTTGATCCGGGCAGGAGCGACAGGCATGCGGCGCATCATGGCGGCTATGTCTATGTTGGTGGGCATATCCCCGCCCATGCCGCCGCCAGGCTGACCACCCGGTTGTCCGCCGGGACCGCCGGGACCGGCCTGGCCTTCCCCACGGGGACGGCGGCGCTCGCCCTGCCCTTCAGGCCCTGCAGCGGGCATCTGCATCGGGAGACGCTGTTTCCAGACAGAGACGTAGCAACTGAAATCGTAGGGTTCCCCCTCTTTCACCACCATCCCGTCGTAACCCAGGTTGGTGACCCCGAACCAGCCCTTTTCGCTGGTCTGGAGAATTTCCAGGTTGTTCAGGTTGTTTGCGTTCAGCGGAGTGGAACGGGAAACCATCAGTTGGCCTTCCCCGCCCTCTTCACTGGCCTGCTGCCAGGCATACATCGGGTGGAATTTCACCGGTTCGGGCGAATTGGTGGTAAAGAACCCATAGTACTCGAACGAGTTGTTCTGGACCAGGTTGCTGTTGAGTCCGCCGTCTCCGGCATAATTGATGTCTTCGAAAAAGACGCCATATAAATAGGGGCCAAGCTCCACGGTGGGCTTGTCGGCATGTACGGTGAGCGTTTGCCCGATGGCACAGACGCAAGGCAGAAGCAGCGTGAGCAGAAGAAGATGCCGTTTCATGGTCATTCCGATTCTTTTTGGGCTTGCAGGCGGAAACGGGATTCCATGTCCGCAAACAGCAGCCGGGTGTCGATGGTTTTGTACACGATGATATCCCGTCCGGGACGGGTGAAGTCGTAAAGCCCTTCGGCCGTGATGGCGGGGGCGGAGGTGGTCTCATAGAAGCAGCCGGCTGCGCCGGGCTCGAAGGTGGTAGTAAGCGTGCTGATCAGCAGCAGGGGGCTGTCCCCGAGGACATAGGTGTCGGCCATGCGGGCAAAGAAACCCAGCTTCCCGCTCAGGTACTCCCCGATTTTTCCGAGGGGGGCGATTTTGTCCTCGATTTCGGCGATGCTGTACAGCGCCTGGCGGTACACATCACGCGGAATCTGCCACAGCGTGAGGTCGCTGTCGTTGAAAATGGTCTGGGCGGCGCAGACATCCAGCCGGAGATTGTACTCCACCAGGTTGGCACCCTTGAAATGCTCCGGCGGGAACGGGTGGCCGAAGGGATATTCCTGCCCGCCGATCCAAAGGAGGACCACATTTTGCGAGATGGAAGGATCCAGCAGCCAGGCGCTGGCAATGTCTGTAAGCGGACCGCCGAAAAGCAGGTACAGGGGCTGCTCGGGCGAACATTTGTGCGCTTCCTCGATGATGAGCCGCGCCCCTTCCGAATCTATGGGCGTTTTGGCATCGGTCATTGGACCGGGGGCGCCGGGCTTTACCGTAACGGCGCCAGCCTTACCCACGAGTTCCAGGATTTCGCAGGCCCTGTTCACGGAGATTTCCGCGTTGTTGCGGGCGGCCGCCTCGCCGGGGGCCTGCCCCCACGCCTGAGAACGGGCGCCCACGTGGGCCCCCACGACGCCCCGCACGTCGGAACTGGTGCACAGGAGTTGGTGGACCAAATGGAAGAGCCCATCCCCGTCGCCGCATAAGTCATTGTCTACCAAAACTTTCACGCGCCCTCCCTGCGCAAAGGGGCGTGGGCCGTTTCCGGGCCCGGGAGCTTGTGCAAAGAGCGTAAACGTGCAGCACAAGGCCGCCAGAAACAAAACCGTTCTTTTCATAACTGCCAGTTTTTGTAAAACATAGAGGATTGGTTGTACAGCCGACGGTCGGGCCGGCTGTACAAATTATGCAAAGTTAGCAAAAAACAGATCAATAGCCAGGATTCTGCGTCATATTGGGATTGGCGTCGATTTCGCCCTTCGGGAACGGCAGATACGGCTTTTTGTCGGGATGATAGCCATATTCGCCGGCACCGGCGTACGGATGGGCAATTTCGATGATGACCGTATCATAGGAAGGATCCTGCTCGTGATTCGGGTCATACTTGCACTGTACGTACGGGAAATCTCCGCCCTTGTTGGCCATAAAGGTGGAAATGTCTTTCCAACGCATCATATCCTGTGTGCGGGACCCTTCGTAGCAGAGTTCCAGGCGCTTTTCGATCTGGATATCCTTGAGCGTGACGCCACTCTTGGCCGGCAGGCCGGCGCGCTCGCGGACCATGTTCAGGTACTCGGCAGCCTTGGAGGCATTGCCGGCGGCCAGGTTGGCCTCGGCGGCGAGGAGCAGCGTCTCGGCATAGCGCATGACGGTCCAGTTGGTGCCGATGGGGGCGGCAGCACCCTGGCGGTCGCTCCAGACGTGGCGGAATTTCCACATGAACACGCTGTCACCCAGCACATTGGCCGTGGGGAGGAGGCGCAGGCCATAACCCTTCTGCATATCGTGGTAGTTGCGAAGCGTTTGTTTGAAGCGGTAGCCGTTCTCGCCTTCTTCGCTCTTGAAAGCATCGTAAAGGTCCTGAGTGGGAACGCCGATGCCCCAGCCGTTGTAGAAGAAGATGTCGGAGGCCGTCTGGCCGGGAGAGAGTTCCGTACCGTTCACGACACCGCCGGTGGTGGAGCCGCTCCAGTCGAACATACCGCCACGGGGCGAGAAATACAGTTCCGACACAGTGCCCATGTTGAACAGGTTGCCGCCCTGGGCCGTGGTGACGTCGGCCACACGGTTGAGCTGGAAGAGGCTCTCGCAGTTGAAGTTATACTGCGGATGCGACATGTCGCCATAATTGCCGTCGGCCTTGGTGAAGAGCCGGTACTTGCCGCTGTTGATCACGCTCTCCAGCACGGAGGCGGACTCGCTGTTCTTGCCTTCCCAGAGATACACCTTTCCAAGAAGGGTCTGGGCGAACTGCTTGGTGATTCTCCAGGTGGTCTTGTCGTCGGCGCTGCTCTTCTCCGACAGGCGGCCGGAGTTGATGGCTGCGGTCAGGTCCGCCTCCATGAAGGCGAAGAGCTCTTCCTGGGTGGCGTTGCTCACCTTGTATTCGTCTTGTGCGAGCACATGGTCCACCAGCGGCGGATTGCCCCAGAGAGTAGTGAGTTCGAAGTAGGCCCAGGCACGGAATACGCGGGCTTCGGCCCGGAACATGTCAATCTTGTTGCTCTGGCCTTCGGGGGCGCGGTCCAGCACCAGGTTGGCCCGGTACACGAGCGTGTTCAGCAGCGTGTAATAGATTTCCGTTGCGGGATTGTTGCTGTCCAGGCTCCATTCGGCCACCTGGTAACCGTCGGTGTTCTCCGGACGGGTGCCGCCGCCGGCCCACACATTGTCGGAGGCCGCTTCCTTGACGCAGATCCAGGCCCACTCCATGCAGCCGTAGAAGCTGAGTCCCATGGTGCCGGAGCCGTTGGGCTGCGCACGGAAGAGGTTGTAGGTTTCGGCATTGGCGCTCTCCACCTGCTCGTCGGTCTGGTAGAAGTCGTCGATGGCTATGACGCCGTGCTGCTCGATGTCCAGAAGCCGGCTGCAGGAAACCGTTGCAACCAGGGCGGCCGCCGCCATCAAAAGATAATATCTTGTTTTCATGTCCATTTACTTTTAGAAGGTTACGTTAACACCGAACACAACACGCTTCATCATAGGATACGTACCCTGGTCGATGCCCTGGGAACTGCCTGCGCCCACGACTTCGGGATCGTAGCCGGGATAGCTGGTGAAGGTGAAGAAGTCGTCCAGGGACATATACACGCGAAGCTGCTGGAGCCGGATCTTGTCCAGGACTTTCTTCGGGAAGTTGTAGCCAAGCTGCATCTGCTTGATCTTAAGGTAGTCGCTGTTCACGACATTGGCGCTGGAATAGAGCCAGTCTCCGTAGTTGTCACCGGCGGTGGCGGCCGGACGGGTACCGTTGGTGTTAGTCTTGGTCCAGCGGTCGGCGGTGTAGTAACGGAGTTTGTTGTAGGTGTAACCGGAGTAGTCGTAGAACATGTAGGTCTGCTGGCCGAAGGCGCCGGAGGCGAAGAGCAGGAAGTCGAAGTTCTTGTAGCCCAGGTTGATGGTGAGACCGGTGGTCACCTTCGGGAGCCCGGAGCCGATGTCGGTCATGTCGGCGTCGAGCGGCGAGTCGGTGGTATTGCCGTCCTTGTCATAGAACAGGGCGAGACCGGTGTTCTTGTCAATCTCCTTGAACTTGTAGCCCCAGAAGTGCCAGGCGGGATAGCCGGCCTCGAAACGGGTTTGGCCCGTACGGGGGTGGATGCTGGCGCCGGCCACATACTTCAGGGATTCATCTACGTATTTGACCATATTATGGAGCGTGGCCATGTTGCCGCGGATGCCATAGGTGAAGTCTCCCTTCTTGTCCTGCCAGCCCAGTTCCAGTTCGAAACCGCTGTTCTCGATCTCGCCGGCGTTGACCGGGGAGGAGATGTTGCCCAGGGAATAGGTGGGACGGGCGCCGGAGATGATCAGGTCCTTGGTGTTCTTCTTGTACCAGTCGGCCGTGATGGTGAGACGGTCCTGGAAGAAGCGGAGGTCGGCGCCGAAGTCAAGCTGCTCGGAAGTTTCCCATTTGAGCTTGTTGTTGCCGGTGTAGGCCGGAATCTTGGTGGCGATATACTCGTAGTCGCCGTTGCCGCTGCCGGTACGGGCCGGATAGAAGCCGGTGTTGATGATGGAGGCGGACCAGGAATAGTCTCCCAGGTTGGCGGTGGAACCGTTCTGGCCCCAGGAAGCGCGGAACTTCAGGTAAGGGATGTAGCGCTTGAGACCGGACCAGAAGGACTCGTTGGAGATGGTCCAGCCCACGGACACGGCCGGGAAGTAACCCCAGCGGGTATCCAGCGGAAGGACGGAGGAGTCGGCCGCATCGGCACGGAGGGAAACCTGGGCCACATAACGGTTGGCGTAGTTCCAGTTGAGACGGCCGTAGTAGGACAGGTTGCGGGTGTAGATGTGCTCGGCGCTGTTGGTGGCGCTGCCGTCGGTGCCCAGCGTGTAGGTGGATCCGCCGCTGCGGAACTGCCAGTACAGGTCTTTAGGGTCGTTGCTGATGAAACCGTAGTCCTGCTCGGAACCGGTGACGGTACCGCCGATGGAATAGGCCAGTTCCTCGCTGTAGGACATACCGCCCATCAGCGTGAACTCGTGCTTGCCGAACGCCTTGTTGTAGTTGAAGAAGTTTTCCCACTGATAATAGACCGGCATGCTGATGGCCGCCGTGACGGAAGCATAGGCGCGGACGCTGTTGGAGGCGCCGTAGCGGTCGTAATTGGTGGTGTGGGTGTTGGTTATATTCACCCTGTAGCCCAGGCGGGAAGTAAAGGTGAATCCCTTGAACAAATTGAAGTTGAGGGCCGTGGAGCCGTTCAGGTCGTACCTGCGGGTCTGGGGATCGGAGGAATAGATGGTGATGAACGGGTTAATCTGGCCGGTGGAAGTGAACGGGGAAATGCTGTAGTACTTCCCGTCGCTGTTCTGGAGCAGCTGGCCGTAAAGGTCGCGGTTGTCGGCCACAATCTTGAGGTTGGACGGGAGCTCGTCATAAGAGTAATAGGCCGGCGTGAGCGGGTCCATACGAAGGACCGCCATCATCGTGGAGTTGGCGAAGCTGCCCATGCGGGCCACACCCACCTGGTTGTTGGTCTGGAGGGTGAGCCACTTCTTGAAGCTCCACTGGCCGTTGATGGAAACGGACAGCCTGCGGAAGGTGTCGCGGTCTCCCTTCATGGCGCCGTCGTTGGAGATGTAGCCGGCGGAGATGAAGATGGAATTGCCGCGGTCGCCCTTCTGGAAGGTCAGGTTATGGCGCATCATGACGGAGGGTTCCACCAGCTCCTGGCCCCAGTTCGTGTCGGTCTTGCCATCCCAGTTGGCCTTCAGGGAAGACTCGGGGATGAGGCCGCTCTCCAGGTAGTAGTCGTAGAATTCCTGGGCATTCATCACGTCCGGCATCTTCTTGAAACTCTGGATGGAGGTCTGGAGCTGATACTGGATGCGTCCTTCTCCCTGGCCGCGCTTGGTGGTCACGAGGATGACGCCGTTACCGGCACGTGCACCGTAAATGGCGGTGGAGGCGCCGTCCTTGAGGATTTCCATGGACTCGATGTCGTCCGGATTCAGGTTGGAGATGCCGGTGCGGGAAATGCTTCCGTCCACCACGTACAACGGGCGGGATTCACCGTTGGTCCCGACGCCGCGGATGCGGACCGTTCCCTCGGAACCGGGAGCACCGGAGGAGTTGGAGATGTACACACCGGCGGTCTTGCCCTGGAGGGCCTGCGCCGCGTCGGTGATGGTGCGGTTGGTAAGATCGTCCTGTTTCACGGAAGAGATGGAACCGGTGAGGTCGCTCTTCTTTTGGACACCGTAACCCACGACCACCGTTTCTTCAATGAGCTGGGTATCCAGCACCAGAGAGACATTGATGGTGCCGCCGCGCTGAGGAACAACCCGTTCCTCTTCCACATAACCCACGGACGAAAAAACGATCGTGGCGCCGGCGGGGACAGACAGGGAATACTTTCCGTCCAGGTCGGTGGCTACGCCATTGGTGGTGCCCTTTTCGAGGATGCCCACGCCAATGGCGGGCTGGCCGGACTCGTCGACGACGGTACCGGAGACGGTCACACGCTGCTGAGCCAGCAACGTAAAACCGGATGCAAGGAACACCAGCAGCATAGCTGAGAGCCCTTTCATCCATTTAGCGTTAAATGCTTTCATTGGACCTTGTTTTAATAGATTGGTTAGTATAGTTTGTGAAAAATTAGCTCGTGGATATGCCGGGGAGCGTGGTTAACAACTCGTCGCCGGCATATCTGTTGTAAGGGACCATCATACCACTTGACGAATCCATCACAAAAATATCCATTCCCGCACGCGTTACCTTTACAGGAAATACCAAAAACTTATCGAAAAATTCAAAAAAGGGCCGACTTGTTTCAAATAATCCAATAATTTCCGAAAAATTCGTATCTTGTGGTAAATATGAAAAAGGAATGAAAGGAAAGTACAGCGGAATCCTGCTTCTTTTGCTTGCGTTTGGCTGCAGCAAGAACGCTTCCGTCCCTTCGGAACGGCCGGGGGCCGTGGTCATCTCCCGGAACCTGTCCAACCAGCGCATCCGGTCCTTTGCGGAAGACGGGCAGGGCCATATCTGGATTGGAACCTTCCGCGGGCTCAACCGCTTTGCAGCCGGGGAGTATATCCAATATTTCCAAACCGAGGACGGAACCGGGCTGCCGGACAACGAAATCTATACCTTGTACTGCGACCGGCGCGGCCGCCTGTGGACCACTACCACCAATGGCATTTGTTACTATACGGACAAGGGCCGGTTCCACCAGCCCCGGGGCGGGGTCAAAAACCTGGTGTATCATGTGGCGGAAACAGATGACGGCCGGCTGTTTTTCTGCGACCGGATGCAGGTGATGGAGTTCCTTCCCCAGGAAGATTCCATCCGCGTGAACGTGCAGTTCTCCCCCATCCAGGGAAGTTCCTGCCAACTGTTCCTCCCGGACAAGGACAAGCTGCTCGTCCTCACTTCCGACAAGATGCGGCTATACAATACCGGCGATTTCTCCCTGATCCGGGAAGAGGTCCCCGCCCGCCCTTCGGGCACCTGGGCCACGGCGTCAGACGGAAAAATCTGGTGTTCCGGCAACGAGGGGCTGTTCCTGCTGGACCCGCTGACCGGGTCTGTCGGCGAAGTCCCGAAGGCCCTTCGGAGCGCACGGGAACTGGACCGGCAGGCACGTGCCATCCTCCCCTACGACCGGCAATACACGATTTTCGTCTCCTCAGACGGGGAACTGCTGGTATATGATGGCTATACGGAGACTCTTCTTCGCACGGCCGACGAGAAATTCCCCTTCACGCTCCCGGAAAAATCCGTCAGCGGAATCTTCAAAGACCGCAACGGGAACCTGTGGCTGGGGCAAGGGAACTATGGATACTCCGTCCTTTACAACAAGCGGGGCGGATTCAACACCAACGACATCCTGACCAGCCGGATCAAAGGCCATATGGTGCAATCGCTCACCAAGGACAAGCTGGGCAAGCTGTGGATAGCCACCGACGAAATGAAACTGTACGTATACGACCAGAAGACGCTGGTGGAAACAGACCTGCTCAAAGCCCTGGGCGCCGATGCAGCCCAGGCCCGCGGCTTCTTCCAAGTATACGCCGACAGGGACGGATCCCTTTGGATCAGCGTGATGGGGGCCGGCGTATACCGTTTTTCCTATCGGGACGGCCAGCTGAAAAAGACGGGACACTGGCCCTATAACACCATCCTTTCCTATGAAGACGACGGCAAAGGGCACGTTTGGTTCGGCGGCTTCTACCCGCAGGTATTCCGCGTAGACAAGCAAAGCGGCGAGCTCCGGGAACTCCGCCTGTTCCCGGACGGTTACAGTCACGTGTCGGCCTTGATCATGACCGAAGAAGGGCTTCTGGCAGGGGCCTTCCCCTACGACATCCGGAAAATAGACCCGGAGACCTTCCAGGTGCAGCCGTTCGTCCCTGAAAACATTTTCAGGGCGGTCGTGAACAAAAGCGAATACATCCCCACCTGCTTCTTCCGTGACAGCGAAGGGCTGCTTTGGATCGGGACCAACTCCAACGGGCTCCTTTGCTGGAATCCTTCTTCCCGGGAACTCCGGAAGGTGGAGGGCGCCCCGTGCGAGGACATCGCCGCCGTCCAGGAAGACAGCCAGGGAAACATCTGGGTGAGCACCCAATACGGACTGGGGAAATACAGCAAAGCCGAAAAATCCTTCACCAACTATACGGAACCGGACAAAATCGGCGGAAACCAGTTCTCCGACCGCGCGGCCGCCATCTTGCCGGACGGGATGCTGGTGTTCGGCGGCCTGCACGGGCTCACCGTCGTGAATCCCGTCACGGTATCCCGCAAAAGGGAGGTCCCCCTCTCGTTCGAATACCTGAAAGTGCACAACACGCTGGTGGATCCGGGACCGGGAGCGGCCATAGACAAGAATCTGTCCCTGCGCCCGGAAGTGGTCCTGGACCATACACAAAAGGGCTTTTCCATCGCCTACGCCTGCCTGGACTATTCCAACAACGAAAAAGCCAATTACTCCTACAAGATGGACGGCGTAGACAAATACTGGGTGGAAGCCGGAGATGCACACGAGGCCTATTACTCCAACCTGGACCCCGGCCGATACACTTTCCGGGTGCGCATCGGCAGCAACACCATCGCCGACAAGGAGATTGCCCTGCCCGTGCGGGTGAAAGCCGCCCCATTGGCCAGTCCGCTTGCCATTGCCCTTTACGTGCTGCTGGCCGCCCTGTTGTTTTCGGGACTCTTCCTGCTGTGGTTCCGCAGCCGGAAGGAGCGCCAGGCCGCCCGGCAAGCCCAGCAGGAGAAACAGGAGCAACAACGCATCAACCGCACCAACACCAGTTTCTTCGCCAATGTCGCCCATGAGTTCCGCACTCCGCTCACCCTGATTTCGGGGCCGGTGGCCCTCCTCTCCGGCAGCCCTACCGCATCGGCCGAAGACAAGCGGATGCTCCGCACCGTCCAGAAGAACGTGGACCGGCTGCTCACGCTGGTGAACCAGCTGCTGGATATGGGCAAGCTGGAGACCGACAGCCTGCCCCTGCAGGTAAGCTGGCAGGATATCGTGCCGCTGGCCAAGGAGCAGAACGAACTGTTCCTGCCCAGGGCGCGGAGCAAGCACATCAACTTTGAGTTTTACTGCCACGAGAATTCCTATTTCATGTGGCTGGACGCCGACAAGATTACCAAAATTATGGGGAACCTCCTGTCCAACGCCTTCAAGTTCACCCCGGAAGGCGGCACGGTGCGCGTGATGCTGGATGTCATCTCCCGCGAGCATGCGGAACGCACCTTCCCCCTCACGGAGGCCGACACCCAGGAAAACTACCTCCGCGTAATCGTGTCCGACACCGGCCCGGGCATCCCGGAAGCCCTCACGGAAAAAATCTTCGAGCGGTACTACCAGGTGGAAGGCACTTCCGGCGGAACCTATAATTACGGGACAGGCATCGGGCTGTATTTCTCCCGGGCCCTGGTGTCCCTGCACCACGGCTACATCCACGCCGACAACCGCGAAACGGGCACCGGCGCCGTCTTCACCTTCATCCTGCCCACCGGCGAAGACGCCTATGCCCCGTCCGAGAAAGACAACAACAAGTTCGTTCAGGAGCGGAGCAAAGCCCCCGCGGAGGAGCCGCTTCCAGAGCCGGGCAGGGTTGCCTCCACCGGCAAGGGCATCCTGGTGGTAGACGACGACATAGAGGTAACCCAGTACCTGAAAGACATCCTGTCGGCCGAGTATGAGGTAAGCTGCAAGTTCAATGCAGAGACGGCCCTGGAGGCCCTTCGGAACAAGCCGGCCGACCTGGTCATCAGCGATGTCTCGATGCCCGGGAAAGACGGCTACGCCCTGTGCAAGGACATCAAGGAAGACGCCCAGCTTTGCCACATTCCGGTAATCCTTGTCACGGCCAAAGTCACGGTGGAGAACCAGATCCAAGGGCTGGATATGGGGGCCGACGCCTATGTAACCAAACCCTTCGACCCCTATTATCTGCGCTCGCTCATCCGATCCCAGCTGGAAAACCGCGACAGGATGCAACGGCTGGTGCGGGCGGCCACCAGTACGGAGGCCATCGCCCCGTCGGCCTCGCTCTCCAAGCAGGACAGCGACTTCCTGGACAGGCTTTACAAACTGATGGAATCCGAGCTCACCAATCCGGAACTGGATGTGGAGAAAATGGCCTCCACGCTATGTATCTCCCGATCCAAGCTTTTCTACAAGATCAAAGGACTCACCGGGCAAACCCCCATCGATTTTTTCAAGCAGTACAAGCTGAACCGCGCGGCGCAGCTCCTCCAAGACGGGCAGTACACCATCGCCCAGGTGTCGGACCTGACCGGGTTCAGCTCCCCTTCCAAGTTCTCCACGCTGTTCAAAAAGCAGTTCGGCGTGCCGCCCAGCCAAGCCAGGAAACAATAGGACATTGAGGAACCTCTTTTTGTTGCAGGCAAACAACGCGCCCGCCGTGTCCAATGTCCCCAACTCTGGGACATCGGGAGCATTTTGGGGCCGATTTTGCGCCCAACGTCCCAGTGTTTGGGACATCAGGCGCATTTTGCCGCCAAAAAGAAAAAGGAGGCCTATGGCATTTGGGTGGAGAAGTGGCGGGTCATATAGGCCAGGGCGCGGCGGAGGGCGTCGTACCAGTAATAGGATGCGTGGGATCCGTCGAAGCAGCGGAACTGGGCCTTCATCCCGTTCTTCTTCATCTGCTGATAAGTGGCCACATTGGCGTCGAACAGGAAGTCATCGTCACCGCAGTCCAGCACAAAGTACACGCTCTTGGCGGCTTCTATCTGCCCGGGGGTGTACTGGCCACCGTTCATGGAAGGAGGCAGCATGGAGGGAGCCTTCTCCGACACCTCGAACAGGGTGGGACTCACAGCTGCGCTGATGGCATACACGCTGGAGAACAGCTCAGGATGGCGCATTCCGTAGTTGAAGGAACCGCCACCGCCCATGGAAAGCCCGCCGATGGCCCGGTGGCCCTTGTCGGGAATGGTCCGGTAACGGGCGTCGATGCAAGGCATCAGTTCCTTGAAGAAATAGTCTTCATAAGCCCATCCTTCCTGGTTGAAATAGCCCATATGTCCGGCCTCGTTGGCGTTCGGGAACACCACGATGCATTCGGCCGCGGTGCCGTCGTTTGTAATCATCGTAATGGCCTCGCTGATCATGGAGACGGCAATGTTGGCCCACTCCCAGTCGTTCTCGCCGGCGCCGTGGAGCATATACACTACGGGATAGCTACGCTCCGGCTCCTTGGTATAACTCTTGGGGAGCATCACTGAGAAGTTCTTGTCGGCATTCAGGATTTCGCTGTGGAAATACAGGTGTTCCACCGGGATGGGAAAAACACGCGCCTGATGGGCGGCAGGGTCCTGCTCCTTTACCTCCTGGGCTTGCAGGGAGAAGGCGGCTGCCAGCAAAACGGCAGCGGAGAAGATGATTCTTTTCATTTTACTTGATGTATTTGGGTTAATTCGTTCAGTGTTTCCCGGGGTTCCATTACGCGGTGAACGCTCCAGCTTTGGGCCTTTCCCAGCTTGAACGGAACTTGGGTGCGGATATCGGCCACGGTAGAGTCCTGCAGCTTGGGCTGGGCCAGTGCCAGGCTGCCTGTCAACAGGACAAGGATCAAAAGGGACAGGTGTTTTTGCATCATTTCTCCACGCATTATTTCACTGTAACTACCGTGCGCAGGTAGGAAGTGCACTGCGGCGTGCCGTTGTCGGCCACGGTGAGGATGAGGTGAATCTGGTCACCGGACTTGGCATCGGCGGGGATAGTCACGCGGATGGGGGGCGTAGCGAGGCTGTCAATGGTCACATCGCCCTGGAAAGCGCCGTCCACCTTCCACTGGGCCCACTCGCAAGTGAGAGTGTCGCCGTCCGGATCTGAGACTTTGGCTTTGATACTGAGCGCCTGCCCGGGCTTGCCGGAAAGGGAGAACGGACCGCTTACCACCGGTTCGTGGTTCACGGCGCTGAAATCCGGCGTCGTGGACCAGGCCATCCGCGCGGCGAAATTGTTCTGTACGGCAGGCACAAAGTCCGGAATCACCGAATCCTTGCGCGCCCGCATGGCGAAGGGGGCCGTGAAACCCGCTTCACGCTCCTCGTCGCTGAGCACCCGCTTGCGGCCGGCCCAGCCGCCCCACTCCTGGGCTTCCCAGGCACGGAGACCGTTGCCAATCAGGTTCAGGAACATCGGGGTGTCACCCTCGCTGATGAAATTGCCTTCCGGCTGGGGCGGGCTCCATACCCAATAGCCCTGGGCGCGGAGTTCGTCGGCCGTATAGCCCTTGATGCCGAAATAGTCGGTAAAGTCGCCGGGAGCCATCTGCTTGCCGTCGCCCCAGACGCGGTACAAACCGCCCAGGACACCCTTTGATTTGATGTTTTCTGTGGTCCACTCCGGACTGAAGTAGAGCGTATCGGCCGGGTCCAGAACCCCGCGTTTGGCGCCGTAGCCCAGGGAAATCACCCCGGCGTTCAGGATGACGGATTCCACCCCGGGCCACTCCTTCTGCACATAATCGCGGAAGGTCTGGTCCTGCTGCCCCGAAAGGCAGAATTTGGCCTTGGCGGAAACCTTCGCCTTTATGGCTTCCCATTCGGGCATTCCCTCGTACTGCTCCTGGATGCTCTTCAGGGCCCTGGAAGCCGTGCTGGGGCCACCCCAAACCTGAATGAACACAGGACGAGGGTCGTTATCCAGCAGTACCTGCTTGATAAGGTCGGAGCCCGGCGTATCGTGATCCATCTCCCCCTCGAACCAAACGTTCCCTTCCCGGATGATGGATTTCAGGTATTCCGGCGTGGGATAAGCGGGATTGTGTTTCACCAGATTGGGATAAACCTGGGCATAGGCCTCCACATCTTCGTCGATGAAGCGCTCCCCTTCGGCCCAGCGCCAATGCGTCTGCGGGCCCAGGTCGCGTCCCTCACGGGCGTATTCCCGCCCGGGGATGTACTGTGTGGTGCCCTTCCCGTCGCCTTTCCAGTGGAACTGGCTGCTGGCATAAATCAGCCCCTCCGTGTCGAAGTCGGACGAGAACAGCAGGTAACGGATCAGGGAGTTGTGGTCGTCCAGCTCCGGGTCGCAGGTAACGATTACCCGGGGCTTGAGGGGCTGCGGCTGCTTCTCGGAGCAGCTGGAGAGCACGACGGCAGCCAGGACTGCCAGGATCAGATATTTCGCTTTCATATCCAAAGATAAACTTTATTATTTGAAAAGCCTCGGGGCATAATCGGCCAGGTAGATACGCCAGTTTTTCCACACGTGGCCACCGTCGGTTTCCTTGTATACATACGGGTAGCCGGCCGCGTCGAATTTCTCGCGCAGGGCTTTGTTGTTGTTATACAGGAAGTCTACGTTGCCGCAGCCCATCCAATAGAGTTTCACGCCCTTCTTGAACTGGGTGGCCAGTTTGGCGTCGAAGTCCTTGTAGATGGGCGAAACGTCTTCCCGGGTCACGCCCACTGCAGCGGAGAACAGCCCCACATAGCCGAACAGGTCCGGATAGTTGGCACTGATGAAAGCCGAATGGAAACCACCCATCGAGAGCCCCGCGATGGCCCGGTGGGCCTTGTCGGCCTGGGTACGGTAGGTCTTGTCCACGAACTTCACAATCTCCGGGAAACAGGTCTCGAAGGTGCCGTCCATGGTCCCCTCCCGGAAGTGATACGGCTTGTAGTAACCCATGGCACTCTCGCCGGGAGCGGCGCTCATGCCGGCATGGCCGTTGGGCATCACCACGATCATAGGTTCTGCCTTGCCCTGGGCAATCAGGTTGTCCAGGATGGTGCAGGCCCGGCCGAAGTTCTTCCACTCGTCCTCGTCGCCCCCCATCCCGTGCAGAAGGTACAGCACCGGATACTTCTTCTTGGACTGCTCGTAGCCATAAGGCGTGTAAACATTCATCCTGCGGTCCGTCCCCAGTCCGTCGGAGTGGTACCAGACGGCCGTCACAGAGCCGTGCGGAACGTCCTGTACGCTGTACAGGTCACCCATTCCGCCGGGAATGATGAACAGGTTCGTGAGCGTGGCGAAGTCACGGAAGACATACGGATGGTTGGGGTCGATGGTGGCAATCCCGTCCACCAGAAACGTATAGCTGTAAAGTTCGCTCTCCAGAGGCTTGGAAGTGTAGGTCCACACGCCACCTTCGCCCTCGGCCATATCCACGATGCCGCTGGAGGCCATCCCGATGTTGGTTCCCTTCTCCCCTTCCATGAAGTCGCCCACAATCTGCACCTTGTGCGCCTTGGGGGCCAGGAAGTTGAAGGTGACGGATCCGTCCTCATTTACAATGGCCGATTTCAGGTCCTGGGACGGGAACAGGTTCTGCTGGGCAACGGCGGGCAGCCCCAAAAGGGCTGCCGCCAGCGCGATGATGATTCTCTTCATAACTTAGGAAACGGTAATGACAAATTGTGCAAAACGGGTCATGGGGCGTTCGGCGTTGTCACGGACCTCCAGGTTCACCACCAGGCGGTCGCCGCTCTTGGCGTCGGCAGGAACGGTGAACGAGCAGTTCCAGCCATTGGCCTGGACCGCCAGTCCCTCGGCCTTGCCTTCCAGATAGGTGCAGGCGGAAGCCGGCACATACCACTCGGCCGAAAGTTTGTCGCCGTCGGGGTCGGTGGCGGAGCCGCTCAGCTGGACGGTCTCGCCGGGAGCGGCGGCGAAGTCCAGCACATCGGCCGTGACGAGGGGCGCATGGTTGCAGTCCTTGGGCTCGCAGATGGCCCAGTCGGCCCGGGCGGCCAGTTCCTCCCACATCACGATGGTGTAGTGGTTGTTGCCGCGGTTGTTCACGTCGGAACGAAGCCCGATGTCGATGAAACCGGCGCAGCCGAACTGGCAGAAAGCCCAGGAGTAGGGCTCATAGTCCGCCCTTTCGCGGGAGAGAAGCGCCTCCGGTCCCCAGCCCTGCTCGGCGGAGAGGGCCCAGTCCATATAGTCGATGAGCCCATAGTTGTAGATGAGGGGTTCGCCGTAGATGGCACGGCCCTCGGCCATGAGCCAGATCTGTTCGGGGAGTTTGCCATGGTTGAACTTGTAGGCCTCCAGGTTCCAGGGAGCGTGCATATAAGGCTGCAGCTCCTCGGCCGCCCGTCGGGGCGAGTTCGAACTGGCGCTGAAGAAGGAACCGTAACTGAAAAATCCAAAGCCGTAGCCGCCGTTCTGGAGCCCGGGGAACATCTGGTCTATTTTGCTGTCGGCCCGGCAGTTGTCTTCGCCGTTGCCGCCGATACGCACTTTGTTCACCACCTTGGCAAGGATGGCATCCCACTCGGGCGTGCCATGATAGCGCTCATAGATGGTGTACAGGGCCCGGACGGTGGTGTTGATGCCGCCCCAGTGCTGGATGATGAGCGGACGCGGATCGTCGTCCAGGATCTTCTCCACGATGAAGTTGGACCCTTCCGTCTCAAAGCGGTAGTCGCCCTCGAACTCGATGTTGCCCACCTTGGTGATGCTGCGGATGTACTCCGGCGTGGGATAATTGGGATTGTTCCGGCTAACGAGCCGATAATCCTGCTCGTAGCAGTCCAGAATACGGGGCAGCCAGGTAGGGTCTACCGGACGGTACTCGGTGAGGTCGGCCGCCGTTTTAACGCGGTGCTCACAGTGCTGGGCGTTGCAGCGGTAGTTGGGCGTAATCTGGCCCAACGTATGTTTTCCGCCGTCGCCCTGGAAATGGTACATGCCGGCGGTCCAGACGATCCCGGCCAGGTCGTACTGGTCGGCATACATCAAACTCAGGATGAGCCCGTTCATGTCGTCACACTCCAGGTCGGTGGTGATGAGCACCCTCTCCTGCTGGCTCTTGTCCACCTTGGGGGCAAGAGCCTCAGGAGCCAGGTTTTTTGGGGAACTGGTGCAGGCGGCCACAAGGAGCGCCGCTGCACCGTAAAAGATTCGTTTCATAGACTAGAACTATTTGAACAGGAGAGGAGCGAATTCAGAGAGGTACAGGCGCCAGCAGTTCCACACGTGGGCGCCGTCGCTTTCACGGAAGCTCAGGTTGGGCATGCCCAGAGCCTTGAGGTCTTCATAATAGGTTTTGGCGTTCTGGAAGCCGAAGTCATCCCGGCCGATGCCGATCCAGTAAGCCTTCACGCCATTGGCGATCTGGGCGCGGACGGCATCCATCGTGGCCTTGTTCTCGGGAACCTTCTCGTCCAGCTCGTGGATACGGCCGCCGGCGGAGAATACACCCACATAGTCAAACACGTTGGGATAGCGGCGGGAGATATTCACGGAGTGACCGCCCCCCATGGACAGACCGGCGATGGCACGGCCTTCCTTTGCGGGGATGGTGCGGAAATTCTTGTCGATGAAATTCACGATTTCCATGAAATTGGCCACATACTTGCCTTCGGGATCACGGAAATGGAAAGGTTTATAGTAGCCGAGGGAGCTCTCGCCGGGAGCGGCCTGCATCTCGGCGTGGCCGTTAGGCATCACCACGATCATGGGCTCGGCCTTACCCTGGGCAATCAGGTTGTCCATGATCTGGACGGCACGGCCGAAGATGGTCCACTCGTTCTCGTCACCGCCGGAGCCGTGCAGGAGATAGAGTACGGGATACTGCTTGTAGGGGTTGGCGTCGTATTCGGCCGGCAGGTACACGTTGAGCCTGCGGTCCTTGCCGATGCCATAGGAATGATACCATTTGGCCACCAGGGCGCCGTGGGGGACATCGTTCACTTTGAACAGGTCGGCCAGGCCGCCGCCCACCAGGAACACGTTGGTCACCGTGGCGAAGTCGCGGTACACGTGCGGATTGTTGGGATCCAGTACGGGGACGCCGTCCACCAGGAAGGTATAGCTGTAAAGTTCGGAAGGCAGCGCAGAAGTGGTATAGGTCCAGGTGCCGTCCTTGCCCTTTTTCATGTCCACCTGGCCCGCACCCACCATGCCGGCGATGTGCTGCTGGTCGGCGTCTTTCTTGATGAAGTCGCCCGCAATCTGCACTTTCCTGGCCTCGGGGGCAATCAGGCGGAAGGTTGCACGGCCCTGCTCATCTACGGTCCCGGACTCGATATCCTGGGAAATGAAGAGGTTCTGTTGGGCAAGGGCAGACATACCGATGGCCAGCCCGGCCAAAAGGATCAATATTTTTTTCATTTTGGATCAAGTATTTAAAAACCTGCCCGGAGCCCATTGTGTAAGGCGCCGGGCAGGAAGAACAATTGTCACATATCTAACCTCCTGTTACCAACCAGGGTTCTGAGTCATATTCGGGTTTACAGCCATCTCGTCGGCCGGGAACGGAAGCAACTCGTGCTTTCCGGTCTTGAAACCAACGGTACCGTCGGCATTGTACCGGACGTATTCAACGGTGCCGTCCGGCTGCAGCTCGGGATGGGTGGCACCACGGTTGGCCAGCCGGCTGGCAGCATCGCCCCAACGGAGGAGATTCTGGTAGCGGAGACCCTCAAAGCAGAGTTCCATCCAGGACTCGTCCTTGATCACCTGCAGGTCCACTGTTGTGGCCAGCGGGGCTTGGGCACGGGTACGAAGCTGGTTGATATAGTTCAGGGCCTTGTCTTTGTTGCCGGCCTGGAACTGGGCCTCAGCGGCGAAGCAGAGCACCTCGTCATAGCGCATAATATGGTCAGGCAGCGGATAGCGGTAGGCGGATCCATTATCTTTCCATATCATATATTTGCGGTTGAAGAACCCTTCGCAGTCGTAGATGGACATACCATCCTTTACGCGGGTGTTAAACTCGTCCTGCATTTCCTGATAAGTCATAATGAAGTTGTGCAGGCGGTAACCGTTCACACCTTCCACCTCCACAAATTTGTCGTAGAGGGCCTTGGTAGGATTCACCTGGAAACCAAAAGGATAGGTGGCGAAGTTGGCCGTCGCAGGACGGGAGCTGTCGTAGTTGTACTCGTACTTTTCGGCGCGCAGACCGGTCCACGTTCCACGGAAGGTGGCATTGGGAGCCGATTGGGAAGCGTCATCCACACCGCGCATACAGAACAGATCCTCTGCGCAGACATCGCCCTTGATGGTACCGAAATTGGTAAGGTCGGTCTGGAGAGAGAACTTACCGCTGTTGATGATGGCGTCGAAGGTGGCAGCTGCCTCTGAGTACTTGTCCTGCCAAAGTTGGGCTTTGCCAAGCAGCGCTTGGGCGTAGGCCTTGGTGATGCGGTAGGTACCGGTCTGGTCGGTGAGGGCGCCGCTATTGATGGCTTCGTTGAGATCGGCCTCGATGGCGGCCCAAAGTACGCTGGTGGATTCGGAATTGCCCTGCAAATACTCGTCCTGGGCAAGGATGTGGTCTACAAGCGGGGCGGTTCCCCAAAGGGTTACCAACTCGAAGTTGGCCCAGGCGCGCATTGTGAGGGCCTCCGCCCGGGCGCGTTTCATCACGGCAGAGTCGCCGGTTACGCGTTCCAGCACAAGGTTGCACCGGTAAATGAGTGTATAAAGATGGGTATAAAGACTCTTTACCAGCGTATTGCCGTCCGTGAAAGTAAACTCGCAATACTGATAGAAGATACCGTCGGCACGGGAGCCACCTCCCGTCCAGAATTCATCGCCCAGGAAATTCAGCAGATAGCAGGCGCTCTGGTTACCGCCGGAGTGGGCGGTCTTGAACTGATAGTAGGTTGCCACAATGGCCTCTTCGGCCTCAGTGTCTGTCTGGTAAAAATCGTCGATGGCGACAACACTGTGCTGAGGAATGTCCAGATTCTTGGAGCAGGATGCCGCAAAAAGGAGCACTCCGGTGGCAAGGACACTTGAAATAATATATCTAAGATTCATAATTCTTTCTCCATTAAGCGGTTAGAAGGAAATATTCAGACCAAAGACGGTCTTCTTGATGGTCGGATACTGGCCATAGTCGATACCAAGGCCGCTGGAGCTGACGGATACCTCCGGATCGAAGCCCGGGTATTTTGTAAACACGAACCAGTCGTCCAGGGAGACATAGAGACGAAGGCTGTTGATGGACACCTTCTCCAGCCACTTCTTAGGCAGGGTATATCCCAACTGGAGCTGCTTGATCTTGAAGTAGGACCCGTCGAACACATAAGCGGAGCTCTCCAGGAAGTTGGCATAGCTGGCCTCTTTCCAGCCGCTCAGTTTGGCGCTCGGGAAGAGGGTGTTGTCGCCGGCCTTCTGCCAACGGTTGTCGAAGATGTACTGCAGGGTATTGGCCTGAATACGGGTGGAACGGGGCACTGCATAGGCAATTTCATTGCCGCCAGCACCGCTGCCGAATGCCACCAGGTCGAATCCTTTGTAGCCCAGATTCAAGGTGATACCGTAGGTGAAGTCCGGAATACCGGAACCAATCATCACCTTGTCGCCGTCGCTCATCACGTCGGGATTGCCGTCATGGTCTATAAAGGTGGGCTCACCGGTGGACGGATTCACGCCGCCGTACTCGTAACCGCGCATGTACCAAATGGGATATCCTTTTTCGAAGTAAGTGGTGATACCTGAACCGCCACTGCCACCGGCTACGCGGGTGAGGGTCTCGTACACATAGGTCACCTCGTTCTTGAGGGTAGCCAGGTTGCCGCTGATAGAGTAATTGAAGTCTCCAATCTTGTCCTTCCAGGCAAGCTCGAACTCATGGCCGATGTTGCTCACATCACCTGCGTTAATAGGAGAAAGGGTACCGCCGACGACCAGAGAGGAAGTCACGCTGGGCATGATCAGATCCTTGGTCTTCTTGACGAAATAGTCGTAGGTGAAGGACAGGCGGTCCTGGAACATTCTCAGGTCCAGACCCAGATCGATCTGCTCGGAGGTCTCCCACTTCAAGTTGTAGTTGCCGATAGCGTTGGGAACCGAACCGGTAGCGTAGCTATTGCCGGGCTCAATACCCAGTTTAATGGTGGAGGCGATAGTGGCAGCATACATATAGTCGCTCAATCCGGCGATGGAGCCGTTCTGGCCCCAGGAAGCACGAATCTTGAGGTGACTGACGGGCTTGATGCCCAAGTTGCGGAACCAGTTCTCACGGGAGAGGGTCCAACCGGCGGAAACTGCCGGGAAGTAACCCCAGCGGGTGTTCAGCGGAAGGATGGAGAGGTCGGCTGCATCGGCACGCAGGGAAGCCTGGATGTAGTACCTGTTGTCGTAATCGTAGGAAATACGGCCGAAGTAGGAAAGCTCGGCGTAGTTGCGCTCCTCTCCGCCGGAGACCGTCTTGGTAGCCGTACCGGTCTGATTGGAGAAGTAAGCGTAGTTGGGATCCAGCTTGGTGATACCCAGGTTGTCAAGGCCGGTACCGGCAATCTGACCGGTCACACTGTAGTTGGTACGCCAGGAATAGGACATACCCACCATAGCGCCGATATTGTGCTTGCGGGCGAAGGTCTTGTTGTAGTTGGCGAAGTTTTCCCACTGATAGTAGGTGTTGGTACCGGATGTCGCGTTGATAGTGACGTAGTCGGTAACGGTATCGGTGTTGGTCACATTAGGCCAGGTTACCGTTTTGCCAATGGAGCTGTTGATGGTGTAGCCCAGACGGGAAGTGAAGTTGAAGCCCTTGAACGGGGTGAAGTCCAGCGAGGTGGTACCGCGTAGGTCGAAGCGGCGGCTCATCGGATCGGAATACTTCACATGAATCCAGGGGTTGATGTTGTTGGACTCCTGGAAAGGGGACATGGAATAATAGTCGCCATTCTCGTCCTTAACAAAGATATGCCCCTGGTTGACAAGTGACTGGATATGATCCGGGAGATTGTTCTGGCTATAGATGACCGGTGTAAGCGGGTCCATCTGGATCACGGAAGCCGGAAGGGAATACATGCCGCCGGCACGCACGCTCTTGGAGTCGCTGTAGCCGAAACTGTTGTTGGTGGTGAACTTGAGCCAGTCCTTGATCTTGTAGTCGGCGTTCACTGTAGCAGTAAGACGGGAGAAGGAGTCCTGGTTGGTAATCACAGGGCCATCGTTGTTCAAGTAAGAGACGCTGGCATAGAGGGACCCATTGTTGTTGGCACCCTGGAACGACAGATTGTGGCGCTGCATGATGCCCTGCTCGAAAGCCACATCGGCCCAGTTGGTGTCCGTGGTACCATCGTAATACTTGGAAATGATATCTTCCTTGACCAGTTCACCTTCCCGGACCCAGGTGAGATAATCCTTGGCGTTGAGGGCCTGAGGGATATGGACCATGTCCTGCAGGGAGAGCTGCATGTCGTAGCGGATGATACGGCGGCCCTGGGCGGCTTTCTTGGTGGTGATGAGCACCACGCCGTTACCGGCCTGTGCACCGTAAATAGCGGCGGAAGCGGCATCCTTGAGCACTTCCATGCTCTCGATGTCGTTCGGGTCCAGCTGGGAAATGCTCCTCATACGGAGACCGTCCACTACGTAAAGCGGGTCGGAGGAGGAGTTGGAACTGTAGCCACGGATACGCATGGATGACTCGGAACCCGGAGCGCCGGAGAGGGAGATGAGCTGCACGCCGGCAGTCTTACCCTGCAGGGAGCCCTGCACATCGGTCACCGAACGGTTCTCGATATCGGAGGCTTTCACCTGAGAGATAGCGCCGGTGACATCGCTCTTGCGCTGGACGCCGTAACCGATCACCACCGTCTCTTCAATGAGTTGGGTGTCGGGTTCCAAGTTCACGTCGATGCTGGCCGTGTTGGCCGGGAAAACCTGCGTGGCATAGCCCACGAAGGAGAATTCGAGATTGGCGCCACGGGGAACAGTGACGGAGTACTTACCGTCAATGTCCGTGGTGGTTCCGTTGGTGGTGCCCTGCTGGACAACACCCACGCCAATCATAGGCAGGCCCTGTTCGTCCAGAACAGTGCCTGATACCGTGATGGTATTCTGGGCGAAGGCGATACCTGCGCCCAGAACCATCATCAGCACGAATGATAGGATTCGTTTCATTAGTTAAATGATTTAAGTGGTATGTTGGTATTTGTGAGTTGTTGTCTAGTTGGAAGCGGCAATCATCACCAGGGCGGCCAGGAAGCACAGGAACATAGCGTACACATACTTCATCGTGCCCTTGGGAGCGGCCTTGAACTCCTTCCAGATGAGCACGCCCCAGATCATCGCCACCAGCGGGGAGGCATTGGACAGGGCATAGGCAACCGCCTTGTTCACAGGCGCCTGGGCGCTCATGAAGCTGATGACCATGCCGCTCATCCAGATGAAGCCGCCCAGCATGCCGATCAGGTGGGTGCGGGTGTCACCTTTGGTGAAATAGTCCTTCAGGGTGGACTTTCCCTCCACCGAGTGCTTCATAGCCACCGGGCAGAGCAAGAAAGTGGTCACCAACACCGCCAGCGCGAAGAAGAACACGCTCTGGTAGGGCGACAGGGTGCCCACGCCGCCGAAAGAGGGAGCCGTCCCCTTGACTACCAGCCCGAAGAAGAAGGCGAAGCCGATACCGGAGATGAGGGCGAAGATGATGCCCGCCTTGGGGCTCTTCTTCTGGCTGCCGGCCAGCTTGTTATAGGACACGCCGCACAGGACCATGGCCGCGATGGCCAGCACTACGCCAATCCAAAGCATGGGCTTGTTGCCGGTGAACCCGGAACTGAAGTAGTTGAAGATGATGCCGCCTATCCAGCCCAGGCCGCCGCCGATGGGAAAGCCCACGGACATGCCGGCCACGCCGATGGAAGCCGTCAGGAAAATATTGGCCGCATTCCAGACGAGACCGCCGAGAAGGGGCCACAGGACACTCTGCCAGTTGAGGTTCTCGAACAGGTGACCGCCGTTGAAAAGCAGCAGCCCCAGCACGGCCGTGAGGAAGAAGCCCGCAATGTAGTCCCAGTAGAACAGGAACGACTTCCATTCCTTCTTCTGGACCAGTTTCTGGGTGTTGGCCCAGGATCCCCAGCAAATGCAGCAATAGATGCAGCAAACCATCGCCAGGGCAACATTGGTGACAAGTACCATAGTCTTTCAGTCTTTATTCGTGTACGTAAAGATCCCAGCCCAGGTAGTTCTCGATGGCATCCTGGAGGATGTCGGCCACATGGGTGCGGACAGCGGCCACATGATGCTCGAAGCCGTTGTGACAGATGTACTTCATGAGTTTCTGGAGGTTGTTCACCTTGGTGACGGCGATGCAGCCGTCCATCCCATACGGGTCGCTGGTGATTTCACCCTCGCCCAGATAGGCCTTGATGCAGCCCTTCGGGTCGTCGGTGGAGATGCGGAAGAAGGTGAAGTCACCCTCGGAGACCTTGGCGCTCACGGCGCCGAACGTCCGAACCTTGCCCAGGGTACGGCCCAGCACACCCAGCGGAGCCAGCTTGAGGTCCTTGTTGCCCACGAAGCCGCAGGCGTAGTTGCCGCAGTGGGTGCAGACGCACTTCTCGCGGTCGGTGGCAAAGTTGTTGTTCCAGTCCATCAGGGCCGATGCCTCGCCGGAGGCCAGGGTAAGGGCGTACATGGACACGGCACCGGCTATATCGGTTTCGCAGGCGCTGGGGATGAGGGTGTCGGAGAGCATGGACATGATCACGCAGGGAGCGCAGCCGAAGTTGATCTCCAGGGAATCCCAGCACTGGATGGCCAGGGCGTCGCAGTCGTTAGCCTTGGTCCAGCGGTCCACAGCCACGCCGAACTTGGTCACCAGCGGCATCTTTTCTTCATAGTTGGCAGGGACCTCGGCATACTCGTGGATGCTCTTGTTCTTGGCGATGTACTCGGGGTCGTCCTCGGAAATCTTCTCGGCGGCGAACAGGATCTCGGACAGGTCGGCGGGAACCACGGTGATGCCGTACTTCTGGAGGAGCTTCTCGCTGGCGCGGCAGGTGTTGAAACCCAGCGGACGGGTGCCGATCTGGCCTATGCGGCAGTGGCGCAGGCCGTTCACCACGCGGCAGACGCCGGCGAACTTGATGATGTCGGCCTTCACCAGCGGGTCGTAGATGTCGTAGGTATGCAGGGTGGTGTCCGTGAACGGAATGCCATACTGATACAGGTTGTTGCAGACGGAAATCTTGCCGCAGAAGGCGTCGCGGCGGTGATCCAGGTCCACCTTGTCGTTGTAGTCGTCATAGGCCTGGACCAGGATGGGGACGTTCAGGTTGGCCTCGTTGATGGCGTTGATGATGCCAATTTCAAAGCCGAAGTTCGGGAGGGCGACGATGATACCGTCAATCTCCTCGCGGTGCTGCTTGAACTGGGCCGCCACCTTGAGCCCGTCTTCGCGGGTTTCGATGGAGGAGCTTCCGGTGGGGGTGGCATCCTCGGGAAGGATCACATAGTCGTAGCCGCATTCGTCCAGGACGCGGAGGAGTTCCTTGCGGACGTCGATGGCGAGGTCCGGATTGAAGTAAGCGCGGGTGCCGATGATTACACCGAAACAGAGTTTTTTGCCGTTCTTGTACATAAGTTATTCGTTTTATTGTTGTTATTTTATCAGTTGCTTGACTGCGGCTCTCCAGCCTTCATAAGCGGGGGCCACCTTTTCGTAGGCGCCCGGGACCACGGGGTTTTCGCCGTTCCAAACCTGGCCGGCCTCCTCGAAGGAGCTCCAGCGGCCCAGGGCGAAGCCGTTCATCACAAAGGCGCCGAAGGCCGAGGCGTCCTCCACCTCCGAGCGCACCACGGGCACCTGCAGGAGGTCGCTCTGGAACTGCATCAGGAAAGCGTTGCGGGTGGGACCGCCGTCCACCCGGATTTCCTTGAGGGAGATGCCTGCGGTCTCGGTCATCTGCTTCACCAGGTCGGCCACCTGATAGCCGATGGACTCCAGGGCGGCGCGGCACACGTGCTCACGGGAAGACCCCAGCGAGAGCCCGCAGATCTGCGCCTTCACCTCCGGATGCCACCAGGGGGCGCCCAGCCCGGCGAAAGCGGGCACGAAGTAAACGCCGCCGTTGTCCGCTACGGACGTAGCCAGCCCTTCGATTTCCCCGGCGCCGCCAATCAGGTGGAGCTTGTCCTTGAGCCAGGTGATGGTGGCCCCGGTGCAGTGGATATTGCCTTCGAATGCATAGAAGACCTTGCCCAGGGCGGCGAAACCCACGGAAGTCACCAGCCCGTCGGGGGCGTCGGCAAACTTTTCGCCGATATTCACCATCACCGACGATCCGGTGCCGTAGGTGGCCTTGCCGAGCCCTTCGGCAAAGCACATCTGGCCCGCCAGGGCTCCATGGCTGTCTCCCAGCACCCCGGCAATGGGGATGGGCTTCTCAAAGAGCCCTTCCACGGTGGTTTCGCCAAAGAGAGCGTCGCAGGGTTTGGCCTGGGGCAGCATGGAAGCAGGGATGGTGAGCAGGCGGAGCATGTCGGCATCCCAGTCCAGCGTATGGATATTGAAAAGGAGGGTGCGGGAAGCGTTGGTGTAGTCTGTGGCGTGCACCCGGCCGCCGGTCAGTTTCCAGATGAGCCAGCACTCTACCGTTCCCATTAGGAGTTCTCCCCTTTCGGCGGCCTCGCGGGCCCCGGCCACATTGTCCAGGATCCACTTTACGCCGCTTCCGGAGAAATAAGGGTCGATCAGAAGGCCCGTGCGCTCCTTTACCAGCGGGCCGCAGCCCTGGGCCTTGAGGGCGTCGCAGATGTCTTTTCCGCGCATGCACTGCCACACGACGGCGTTGCATACGGGCTTTCCGGTGAGCCGGTTCCAGACGATGACGGTCTCCCGCTGGTTGGTAAGGGCCAGGGAGCAGTCGGCGGCCTGGCAACCGGCCTTCTCCACCACCGAACGGATTACGGCCACCGTGTGTGCGTAAAGCACCTCGGGATCGTGCTCCACCCAGCCTTCGCGGGGATAAATCTGGTCGTGCAAAAGGGCCGACGAGCACACCAAGGAGCCGTCTTCCTGGAACAGGAGGGCCTTGGTGCTCTGGGTGCTCTGGTCCACTGAAATAATGTAATTCATGAGCGGTTATTTTTGGGCTACTGCGTCGAATACTTTAGTGGAATAGTTCACGAAGTCCAGTGCGGCCTTCTCGATGCCTTCCGCATCCAAACCGTAGTAGTGGAAAATCTCAGGGGAAGTGCCATGGATGGCGTTCTCGTCCGGGACGCCCAGGATGCGGACCGGAACCGGGTGTTCGGAAATGGCTTCCGTCACCAGGGCGCCCAGGCCGCCGAACACGCTGTGCTCCTCTACGGTGAGAATGCGGCCGGTTTCACGGGCCGCCTTGAGCACGGCCTCCTTGTCGAAGGGCTTCACCCAGGAGAGGTCCAGCACCCGGGCGCAGACACCCTTCTCCCGCATGGCCTTGGCGGCTTTCAGGGCGTGATAAACGGTTTCTCCGGCACCGATGATGGTGAGGTCACAGCCTTCCAGCAGGGTGTTGGCCTTGCCGATTTCGAAGGTGAAATCATCGTTTTCATAAACGTCCGGGACGGCGGCGCGGCCTACCCTTATATATACGGGTTCGGGGAAATCTACCAGGAACCGCACCAGCCTGGCGGTGGAACGGGCGTCCGGAGGGAGCACTACGTTCATCCCGGGGAAGGTGCGCAGGACGGCTATGTCGTGCAGGCTGTGGTGCGTGGCGCCGAGGGCCCCGTAGGCCACGCCGCCGCTCACGCCCAGGATCTTCACGGGATTCTTGCTGTAGGCCATGTCCACTTTCACCTGCTCCAGGCTGCGGGCCACATAGAAGCAGGCCGGGCCGCAGCAGAAAACCTTCTTGCCGCTGTGGGCCAGGCCGGCAGAGATGCCCACGGCATCCTGCTCGGCAATGCCGCATTCCACGAACTGCTCCGGCAGTTCCTTGGCAAAGTCTCCAAGGGTGACGGACCCGCGGGCGTCCGTGGTTACAGCCACAATGTCTCTGTCTTTACGTGCCAGTTCCAGCAGCGTATCGGTAAAACTTTTTCTGCACGCTATCATAGTTGTTCCTCCAGTTTAGCTATCCGGCCGTCAATTTCCTGCAGGGCCTGGGCATACTGTTCGTCCGTGGGGACGCCGTGATGCCACTTGGCCACATTTTCCATAAAGGAAACTCCCTTGCCCTTGGTGGTATGGGATATTACCAGATGGGGCTTGTCGGCCTTGAAGTCCATGGCGTCGAACGTGCGGACGATCTCTTCCATACTGTCCCCGTTCATCTCCACCACATCCCAGCCGAAGGCCGTCCACTTGGCGCCGATATCGTCAATGCCCATGACATCCTCCGTGTCTCCACTGATTTGCAGGTGGTTCCGGTCGATGACGGCCACCAGGTTTCCCAGTTTGTACTGGGAGCCCGCCATGGCGGCCTCGTAGATGGACCCTTCCCCCTGTTCGCCGTCGCCCATCAGGACGAAGGTGCGGTAGGCCTTCCCGTCCATCTTGGCGGCCAGGGCCATGCCCACGCCGATGGAAAGGCCGTGGCCCAAGGCTCCTGAGTTCACTTCGATGCCGGGGACATTCACGGTGGGATGGCCGCCGAGGGGAGAGCCGAACTGCCCCAGCGTGTCCAGTACGGCTTTGTCCAGGATGCCCTTGGCTTCCAGGGTAACGAACAGCGCTTCCACGCAGTGACCTTTACTTAATATAAAGCGGTCACGCTCCGGATCCTCCAGATTGTCTTTGGAGAGGTTGAGCGTGTGGAAATACAGGGCCGTGAGTACGTTCAGGCACGACAAATCGCCGCCCGTATGGCCGGCGTTTGCGCTTTTGATGATCTCCAAAAGCCGCTTTCTGCTTCGTTCCGAAACCAGTTCAAGTTGCGAAATATGCATAATATCTTTTAGTGTTATTCTTTTCTCACTGCAAATATAAACAATCGAAATTTAAAATCAAAATAAAACGAAAGTATATTTTGCTAAAAATCGAAAGTTTTCGAAAACGACAAAGTCTGTACCTTATAATATAATTGCTCAATCAGGAAAATAATTGCTATCTTTGCATGTACCAAAACACAAAACCTTATGGCCTTGAACCAGCGCAGGCAGGAAATCCTGAACCTCATCCGCGAAGACGGACACGCCAAAGTGCAGAAACTCGCCCAAATTTTCAAAGTGTCGGAAGTGACCATCCGGCAGGATCTGGAAACCCTGGAACAGATGGGATTCATCCAGCGGGAATATGGCGGGGCTTTCCTCAAGGACGTGGGAAACTTCGCGACTACCGGCACCCTCCTCAACGAATCGGTCAGGGCGGAAGAGAAAAAAGAGCTGGCCCTGAAAGCCGCCGCCCTCATCCAGGAGGGCGACAGCATCATCCTGGACTCCGGATCCACCACCACGGAACTGGCCAAACTCATGACCGGATTCAAGGATTTGAACGTGATCACCAATGCTTTGAACATCGCCTATATCCTGGGCGGGAATCCGGGCATCAACCTCATCGTTTCCGGCGGGGAATTCAAGGCGCCCACCCTGTCGCTCACCGGCGACATGGCGGCCTCCTCCTTCAAGGGACTGCACGTGAACAAGTGCTTCCTGGCCACGGCGGGCATCTCCCCGGACATGCAGCTCACCTACCCTTCCCTCAGCGACCTGGTGGTTAAATCGGCCATGATCCGCGCCGCCGAGAAGGTCTATCTCCTGGCTGATTCCTCCAAAATTGGCATTTCCTCCTTCGCTTCGCTGGGCCGCCTGTCCCTGATAGACACGCTCATCACGGACAGCCAGATTACCCCTGCCCAGAAAGAGGCCATCCGGGAGCTGAAGGTAGATATCCTATAAGCAGGAGCGTTTGCCTGCAATAAAAAGAGACTGACCTGAAAGTCAAAATGACTTAGGTCAGCCTCTTTTTGGCTGGCAGGCACCGCAGTGCCTTCAAACTTTATTCGGCTACCGGAGCCAGCACGTTGTGCACGGGCCAGGACTGAGCCTTGGCCTGCTTGAACGGGACGGCGGCGCGGATATCGGCCACGGAAGCGCCAAAGTGCACGGTGTAGTTGCCGGCGGCGGTTTCCCAGGCCGAGGTGGCCTCATTGAAGGAAGCCAGCTCGTAGGCGCTTACCTTCATGGTGAGGGTCTCGCTCTCACCGGGCTTCAGTTCCTTGGTCTTGCCGAAGGCCTTGAGCTCGCAGGCGGGCTTCTCCAGACCGCCGGCCGGGGCGCTCACGTAGAGTTCCACCACTTCCTTGCCGGCCACCTTGCCGGTGTTGGTAACGGTGATGCTGGCGGTGAAGCCGTCGGCAGTGGCCTTCACAACCGGCTTGCTGTAGGCGAAGCTGGTGTAGCTGAGGCCGTAACCGAACGGATAGGAAACCTCCACGCCACGGGTGGTGAAGTGACGGTAACCCACCCAGATGCCTTCTTCATACTTGGTGTAGTCCACATCCTTGGTCTTCACCTGGGGACCGCGGCCGAACATCATCATGCCCATATTGTTGTTGCGCACGTAGTTGTAAGGGAAGTTGGCGCTGGAGGGATGGTCCATGAAATTCACGGGGAAGGTCATGGGGAGTTTGCCGGAGGGGTTCACCTTGCCGGTGAGCACATCGGCCACGGCGTTGGCGCCTTCCTGTCCGGGAGACCAGGGCAGGACGATGGCGTCTACCAGATTCTTCCAGGAGTTGGTTTCGATGACGCCGCCCACATTGAGAACGACGACCACCTTCTTGCCGATGGCATGGTAGCTGGCGCTCACGTTCTGGATGAGCTCACGCTCCACGGCGGTGAGTTCGAAGTCGTCCATCATGTGACGGTCGGCGCCTTCACCGGCGTTGCGGCCCAGGACAATCACTGCCAGGTCGTTGGCCTTGGCCTCGTTCTGGATGGCGTTGGCGGGGATGGCAATTTCTGCCAGCTTACGGCGGGAGAACCAGTTGTTGGCGGTGCCGTTCAGGTCGTTCTGCGCCTTGTCGTAGGCCTGGAATGCCTTATAATAATTGACAAGGCCCTGGTCCAGGGTGAAGCCGGCATTCTGGAGACCATCTACCAGGTTCACCACATAAGCCTTGTTCACATCGCCGGAGCCGGTGCCGCCGGCCACGAAGTCGATGGAGGAAATACCATAGAGAGCCACTTTCTCGCTGCCCTTGAGCGGCAGGGCCTGGTTCTCGTTGCGCAGGAGGACGATGGCCTCACCGGCAGCCTTGCGGGCCACGGCGGCGTGGGCCTTCAGATCCGGCTTGTTGGAGTACTTGTACCCGGCGAAGCGGGGAGTACGAACGATGTAGTTGAGCATGTTGCGCACGTTGCGGTCCAGTTCTTCCTGGGAGATGGTCCCATCCTGGACTCCCGCCACAATGCGTTCGATTTCCACGTCACTGCCGGGTTCCATGAGGTCGTTGCCGGACTTGGCGCTCTTCACGGTGCCGGCCTTGTTGCCCCAGTCGGTCATCACGATGCCCTTGAAGCCCCACTCTTCACGCAGCACGGTGGTAAGGAGACCCAGTTTCTGCTGGGTGTACTCCCCGTTGAGCTGGTTGTAGGAGCTCATCACCGTCCAGGGGTCGGATTCCTTGACGGCAATCTCGAAGTTCTTGAGGTAGATTTCGCGGAGGGCGCGCTGGGAGATGATGGCGTCGTTCTCGTTGCGGTTGGTTTCCTGGTTGTTGGCGGCGTAATGCTTGATGGAGGTGCCCACGCCGTTGCTCTGGATACCACGCACATAGGCGGCGGCCATTTTTCCGGAGAGGAGCGGGTCTTCGGAGAAATATTCGAAGTTACGCCCGTTGAGCGGGTTGCGGTGAATGTTCATACCCGGAGCCAGGAGCACGTCTACGCCGTATTCCTTCACCTCGTTGCCCATGGCCTTGGTTACGTCCTCTACCAGGGAGAGGTCCCAGGAGCTGGCCAGCAGGGTTCCCACGGGGAAACCGGTGCAGTAGAAGGTGTCGTTGGCGCCTTCGCGGGTGGGCTGGATGCGAAGGCCGGCAGGCCCGTCGGCCAGGATGGTGGCAGGGATGCCCAGACGCTCGATGGGACGGGTGTTGCCGGCCGCACCGGGCACCAGGGCGGCTGTTCCGGTGGGAACGCCGTTCACCATGACGGCACGGGCGCCGCCCACCAGGAGCGTTGCCTTCTCCTGCAAGGTCATGGCGTTCAGAACTTCTTCGATGTTGTCCTTGCGGAGCTGGGGCTGTGCGGCGGCCATGAGGGCCAGGCACACAGCGGCGATGGAGAGAAAGATTCTTTTCATATCATTGGTTTTAGTTGGGTATTTTTCCGCTTGCAAGTTAAGAAAAATCCTTCAATAATATTTGCCGCCTGATACAATTTAATGTCCGAAAAATTCATTTTTTTGCCCGGTCCTGACTGCCAACGGGGAACGCAGGCCTTGGGAGCACAAAGTGCGCGTAGTGCAGAAACTCGCCTTCCATCTTCCCGCTTTGGAAAAGGCGGTGTAACATTTCAGGGAAAGACTGTAACATTTGCGGGGATTGCATAGTTTGCGAGCCTGTATATTTGCAAGGCTAAAACTATGCGCATGAGAACCATCCTCCCACATACCCTGCTTGTCACAGCCTTCCTTTTGTCGGCCTGCAACGCCCAAACCCTTCCGGAACAGCGTAACCGTCCACTTCTCCGCACCCCCTCACAGAACGCCTTCCAGTGCCGATTTGGTCTGGAGGGCGTTCTGATAATTTGATTTTGGTGATGCCCTACGCCGTGCAGAAGCAGGGCAGAAGGGACGTTTTGTCGGTGTACTTGTCGGCGTCCTTGAGCTTGCGGAGCAGGAAGGTGATGTACTTTTCCGGAGCAAGGCCGCTGAGTTTGCAGCTCTCGATGAGCGAGAACATGAAGGCGTTGTCCA
>ERZ842401.812-NODE-812-length-46056-cov-15.812265_pt1 | contig 46056 bp, 51 predicted proteins | sample MGYA00521270_ERZ842401 | MGnify/ENA primary metagenome ERZ842401 (study PRJEB31892, sample SAMEA3878208) | bioreactor metagenome | biome: Moose rumen | place: Sweden | collected 2011-10 | study: EMG produced TPA metagenomics assembly of the PRJEB12797 data set... | reverse complement strand
CTTCCTGGAAACCAACCACCGTAAGCCCTCCAAGTTCATCCCGGAGGAACGCAACCTGCGCTCTTGGTGGAAGCACAACAAGAAGTTGATGAATGCTGCGAAGTTGAAGCCGGAGCGGGTGGAGATGTTTAAGCAACTGCTGGAGCTAGGGGAGAAGTATAAGCACGTGAATCAGTATCAATAAGCCAATGGAAGATAAAAGGCCTGAAGTCACTAAGAGAATCGTTTTAGAATTCTTAGATTTCTTGAAGTATAAAGTTGAAAATGATCTTCTGGCGATGGAAGATATAGATTCAATTGCAAGCGCGATTAAGGAGAACTTGAAGATTGTGGGCACTCTTGACGATCTTTCGACATTTTATGGCCAATCAAAGACCAATGTCAGTTCTGTGATCAAGCGTCGAATGATACAAAAACCTCAGCGTCGGGTGTATTATTCGTTCAATGCTTTCAGTAAGATTGTTCCGGAGAAGTGGAAGAAGTAGAAGAGTAAACAATGCTATATCATTATACATCTTTTGATTCGTTGAAGGGCATATGTCGTGGTCCCTCGTCAGATCAGGGCCTTTGCTTTTGGGCAACACGCTTTGACTGTTTCGGTGACAAGGAGGAGTACAAACTCGGTATAAGTGTTATCAAGCGGCTTCTTCCCGAGTTGGAGAAGAGACTTCAACCGGACAGGCGTATAGCGTCGTCTTTTGAATGGGATGAGATAATAGGCAATGAGACACTCCCTTTCCCTTATGTAGTATCTTTTACGGACAAGAAGGATAATGAGTATATGTGGGAGCATTATGCTTGTCAAGGGAAAGGCGTTGTAATAGCTCTTGATGATTCTCGACGAATTGTGAATGAATACACAAAGAACTATTATTTGAGGACGTGCCTGTACAAGGGAGATAAAAGTGACGCTGAACTATTCAAAGAGATTGAAGATGAGTATTTTAATGCTGCATTTGCTGCGTTAACGGGGCCGCGGAAGGAATTGGCGCTTGCCTTCTTGTCGGAAAATCCACAAGTATTTGTTGCCATTGTAGGCCGGTATTTACTGTCGTATGTTGCAACAAGGATTAAGGGAGAGCGTTATTCGAAAGAGCAAGAGACAAGGCTGATATTTGCTGCACCGAGGCAGGAAATGATTCCAATGGTTGACCGTTTTAAAGAGGTTTTTAAACAGTTTTCGATAAATGTTGACGGGTATGAGGCAATGATGAGGAGTGAGAGGATTCGAAGAAGGGAAAACGGAGAAGCCGTGTACTATCAGGAGGTGTATTTGCCGGGTAGTATTCTCCGGAAAATCTATGTTAAGGAAGAAAGGCTGAAGGAACAAGTAAGCGTTCTTTTAAGAGATAAGGGTTTTAATGATGTACGTGTGTTTATGATTTAGCGTTTGAGGATTTGCTATCGAAAATTGAACAGATGCTCCATTTTATACCAGACGTTATCCTCGAAGACGAAATCTTCATCCCGCGCAACATGGACCCGGATTACGACACCATCGGCCGGTTGCTGTACGAATATGGTTAGAAGTTTGTCCTGTCGGCACTGGAGGATGGCAAGTACGCGATTGCGGTAGGGAACTATCTTCAGATGCTGGAATCCCTCACAAGGCACTTCATTGCGGATGAGCACTGGTGCTGGTTTGATGACCTGTACTCTCCGGATTATACGGTGAGTCGCATCTGGGACGAGTTTGTCCCTAACATCCGTTCCGGAGCCTTGGCAGGGGAGAGCCTGGAAGAGTTGGAAGCAGGCCTTATGGAGATTGAGGCGACAGAAGCGTATCAGGAATATCATATACCATCTATGATTCCGTTCCGTGACTTGAAGAATGCCAAGACCTTTCTGGAGCATTTTGGCAGCCATCGATAAAACTCTTTTACACAATGTATTACATCGACCCTCACGAAATCATCTCCTCTCTCGTGACGCCGCTGATGGACACGTCCAAGCGGGCGCGGGAGTATATCGTGGAGATTTCTCTCAACGATGCGCCGGTGCCGGTGGTGCGGCGGCTGAGTGTGCCGTCGAATTTGTATGTCGGCCACTTTGTGTATGAGTTGGTGTATGCCATGGGCTGGGACGGGTATCATCTGACGGAGCTTACGCAGGGGGATACGCTCTGGCGTTCGACTAAGGAGAAGGCGATGGATGCGGAGTCGGGGCTTGAGTATGAGGAGTGTTATCCGGGCATGAAGGTGCGAAACTCCTTCCGCGCGACGGTGAGCCAGCTGCTCAAGAAGGTGGGGGACGAGTGCTCCCTGACCTACGATATGGGTGATTCGTGGCATCACACTGTCCGCTTGGTTGAGATTCGGCGCTATGAAGATGCGCAGATCCGTTTCAGCAACATCGGCGTAGAACTCCTCTCCGGCGAAGGCGCCTGCCCGCCTGAGGATTGTGGCGGCGTTTCGGGCTACGAGGAGATTCTTCGGATTATCAAGGATCCGGAAGATTGCAACTATGAGCACTTCCGGTCATTGCTCGGGCCGCATTTTGACCCGGCCTATTTTGACTTCCGTGCTATCCGCCGCCGGCTGTATGATTATGAGCGGACCATTGGCGAGGTGCTGCACGGGTTTTATGAGCGATGATCCTCTTGCTTGGCTAAGCCAGACATCTAAGTCTTGTTATGAAGTGTTTTACCACATATCCGATTGAAAAGGGCAAGCACCGGATCAACCCGGGGCTCCTTTGGGAGTATAACCTGGACACCTTTGACTGGCAGAAATATCGTCGTATCGTGGTAGAGCGGGTGGTCTCACTGGGAAGGCTGTCGGACTTTTACGCCGCTTTTGACCTTTATGGCGGCTACCGTGGTTTCCGGAAGATCGTCCGCGATGAAGCCATAGACCTCTCACCCCGCAATCTCGACTTCGCCTGCCACGCCTTCAACCTTGACCCAACCGAAATGCTCTGCTACAAGCGCGAGCAAGCTCGAAAGAGAGTTGTCTTCCAGCAAAGTGATAAATAATAGAGTTAACCCTTCTGTCGGCATCTTCTGGTACGACTTTGCTTCACATTCCCTTTTCGGTGTCCGGAATCAAGAGGTGACGTCCGCTCAGATTGAGGTGGCCGCCTGTGACGGCCTGCCGTTCATCATATATCAAGGTGGAAAGGAATCGGTCAAAGTCAAGCCATCGGCCCGCCTGAGGATGAAATGCTGCCAAAGGATGCTCAAGGCCGTGGAGTCGGGGACGGTGGTGCCTATCCTCCGACATCTCACAAAGGAAGAGTCGGTAGTATTCGGGTGTAAGAAGGGCAACTTGTAGAGTTGGGACCGGTGGTTCTGGTGGGGTAGTATTATAATCTAGAAAAAAGACAACTGAGGATATTCACAATTTGTGAATATTGTTGTATTTTTGCTGTTGAGTAAAAATAGGCGCTTATATGAGGCACTTGTATATAGAGAAATTCGGACCTGTTAGTCACGCGAATGTGCAAATAGGGAGGCTAAATGTTATCGTTGGACCGCAGAGTTCCGGTAAAAGTAGCATCCTAAAAGTGGCTGCATATTGTGCCTGGCTGGAAAAGAGGATTGAAACTACACAGAACCTTTCATTTGCTTCTTGGGAGAATGTAGAGGAGCATTTGATAGCATTCTACAATATTCCCGGTTATTTTGGAACATCTACTGTTATTACTTATGAAACGGACTGCCTGTGCGTAGAATTACGCTATAAGTCCGTGTCAGCTAGATGGAAAGAAGGGCGGTGGGGATACAAGCGTCCGAAAGTCGCGTATATTCCTGCGGAAAGAAATATCGTCTCAATTCTTGATAATTGGCAGAAAGTAAAAGCCGCAGAGAATATACTTGAATTTATGGATGAATGGGATATTGCCAGGAAGTCTCGCGTCCGGTCGCTCAAGGTTCTGAATCTGGGCGTCCAATATTCTTATGATGCTGATAAGAATGAGGACCGGGTTTTTCTGGATAATGGTATGGGTGTTGATTTGTCGTCGACATCCAGCGGACTGCAATCTCTCATTCCCCTTTACGTGAATTTGTACTATTTACATAAAGGCCAATATCAAGTTCGTTATAAGAAGGAGAATTATCTGTCAAAATCTGAAAATATGAAGTTTTTGGAGATTTTGGTAGATGAGCTATCCCAAAAGCATTTACCGGAAAAAGCATTGCGGGATTTGAATTTATCTAAGCCGGCCAGAGAAGATATCTTTGGGTTAGAGTATCAGATTCGACAGTCCAGACTATATAGTAATTATATGGATGTGAAAAATACTCAAGTATATCTAGAGGAGCCGGAAGATAATCTTTTCCCGCCAGAACAGACCGTTTTGACGGAGTGGCTTATTAAAATGGGGACAGAACCATTCAGGAAGAATGTAATGTTCTTGGCTACGCATAGCCCTTATATTGTCAATTGTTTTCTTGAAAGGGAGAAGAAGGACTTTAATCTTCTTATTACAGCTCCGCAAAGTGATGGGACTTCAATAGTTAAGAGCGTACCCGAGGAAGATATACAAAGAATCTACGATAGCGGAGTTGATGTGTTTTTTAACTATGAGGCGTTTGTATAGTTATGGGTGTGGCCTTGGAGATTATTCCTGAGTGTTTTGTTGATACGACTCTTGTATCGGCCCTTCTTGGTGGAATTGGCGTCAATCATCAAAAAAGTTGCAATAATGTGGTCGCCAAGATGCGTGGTAAATTTGGAGATGGTTTTGCTGTAGGTATCATTGATAATGATAAACGCCGTCCCGGATATCTGGATGAGTTTACTTGCGTGGCGAGTAGCACGCACATTCAATTATTGAAACATCCCCAAAAGAATCATTATATTATAGTATTGTCTCCCGCGTGTGAAGGATTTGTCCTCAGTGTTGTTCAACAAGCTGGCCTTTCAATGGAAGATTATAATTTGCCTGGAGAGTTGGATAATTTGAAAAAGATTACCAAGAGTATTGTTTCGAGCAAAGATGCGCGTCTTGTGGGATTATTCAAGGACCTGAGGCTTTGCGGAGAGTGTGCAATACTAAAGAATGTACTTGTGTATTTGCTGGAGAATCGATATAAAGCTACAGAGAAGGACATGGTGGCGTTGTTTAACTGAAGCCGTCGAGGGACCGCGGTCCAGGGTGGGGGAGCAAGGTTATCAAGACGGATGTGCTGGATAAGATGTTCGGATTTATGGATGAGGGTGACGAATGCGGCACTGCTGCTGTTTGCGAAGGATCCGCAGAAGTGGTTTGTGTCATCGACGGTGATGTGCGTGCAGTTCTACGGAACGAAGGTGCAGAAGCCGCTGGCATATCAGCAGATATACGGTGGAAGTGTATTTGAGGTGGTGGACCAGGCTGTGGCGTTTGTGATGTCGCACATCGACGCAAGGGTGGGCGAGCGGACACAATCGGCACAGGTAGATGTGTCGTATGAACTGCCAGTGCAGGCGGTGACTGAGACAATTGTAAATGCTTGTGTACATCGCGACTATCTGAGCACGGGGAGCGTGCAGGTGATGCTGTTCAAGGACAGGCTGGAGGTGTGGAACCCCGGGCGGCTGCCCAAGGGCATGACGGTGGAGAAACTGGCGGGTGAGCATGCTTCGCTACCGGTGAATCCGTTGTTGGCGAATCCTGTGTATCTGGCAGGATATATCGAGCAGGTGGGCACGGGTACGAATGATGTGATAGACAGGTGTGTGGAACTTGGCTTGCGTAAGCCGGAGTTCCGTCAGGATGAGAATTTCACGGTGGTGATGTGGAGACGGGAAGTGGTTGGAACGGTTCAGAGTGATTCTGATGTGGTCCAGAAAGATACCAGAAATGACCCAGTAAAAGCGTTGCCGCAAATGGCACAGAGGGTTTATGCTGTAATCAAAGACAATGAAGGTATAAGACGTCCTTTCATTATGCAGAAATTGGGAGTTAGCGAGTCTACTGTAAAACGCATTGTTGCATTTCTTATGGAAAAGGATATGATTGAGCATCGTGGGTCTGCAAAGACGGGTGGATATTATGTTATTGAAAAGAAATAAACAATTAAGGAATATCCCTTTTTCGCCGCCGGACATGACGGAGTAAGAGGCTGCGGAAGTGCGTGAAGCGATTCTTTCGGGGTGGATTACTACGGGTCCTCGAACGAAGAAACTGGAAGGTCTGATTTCTGAATACGTGGGCACGGATAAGACGGTGTGTCTGAACTCGGCAACGGCGGCACTGGAGATGGTGCTGCACCTGCTGGACATCAGGAACGGGAAGCGCTTTGCCTGGATTCCGCCTTGCCTATCGCTTATCAAGTGCTGAAGGTGGGTTTAAAACTGTCCCACCACCCGCAAAAAAGGGGGTAAAACGCCGAAGGTGGGCAGAAAAGAGACCCACCTTCAGCACTGGAAGCACTTTGGGAGCGCACTGGAAGCACTTTGGGAGCGTTCCGGAAGGTGAATAACACGCATAAGGGGCGTTGAGGGGATGTTTTTGCCGGGTACGCGGTCCACCTGTTGGAAAATTTTGACAGGAAAGCGTGTTTTGAGGTATAATCATAACGACTGCCGATAGGAGCCGGAACGACCAGAAAACGGCTGCATGGGCTTTATGAGCGATGATCCTCTTGCTTGGCTTAGCCAGACTTCTTAGGCATATAATGAAGTGTTTTACCACATATCCGCACGAAAAGGGAAAGCACCGGATCAACCCGGGGCTCCTTTGGGAGTATAACCTGGACACCTTTGACTGGCAGAAATATCGTCGTATCGTGGTAGAGCGGGTGGTCTCACTGGGAAGGCTGTCGGACTTTTACGCCGCTTTTGACCTTTATGGCGGCTACCGTGGTTTCCGGCGGATTGTCCGTGACGAGGCAATCGACCTCTCTCCCCGCAATCTCGACTTCGCCTGCCACGCCTTTAACCTCGATCCCTCAGAGACGCTCTCCTACAAGCGCGAGCAAGCCCGGCAAAAAGCAATCTTTCAACGAAATAATGTTTAACAGTAGATTTCAGGGACGGCGCCGAATTGGCCGTTCTTGTAGGATTTGCGTATGGAGGACAACTTGTTCAACCCCTTGAAATCAGTCAGGGGGAAGAGTTCTGTATTACCATCTTCCTTCTTCTCGGTGAACCAGACAGAGTCTTTACCGAAGAGGTCATCTAGCACGTCCAGCAGCGGATCGTAGTGCGTGGTGACCAGGAGCTGAGACCTGTTGTTGTAGCGGTAGTCGGGCGCATAATAAGTCGGTTTTTGTCTCCACAAATCTACGAACTTGATTCCATATATCCGGAATCCTTTGCCCGGATTCCGCCTTGCCTATCGCTTATCTAGTGCTGAAGGTGGGTTTAAAACTGTCCCACCTTCAGCACTGGAAGCACTTTTTGGAAAAACGGCCACGGAAACGTATCTTTGCATCGACAGAGATGGCAGATACAGAATACAAACTGATCCTCTGGGACCTGGACGGTACCCTGATAGACACAATCGAGGACCTGGCGGCGGCGGTGAACTATGCGCTGGAGCTACGGGGGCTGCCGCTCCCGAGCCTTACCGAATATCGCGGTATGGTGGGGCACGGGGTGCGGAACCTTGTGAAGCAGGCGCTGGGGCGTTCCGCCGAAGCCCTGACAGATTCCGCTCTGGAGGACTTCAAATCCTATTACACCGCTAACATCGACGTCCATACCAGGCCTTATCCCGGCATCCCGGAGCTCATAGGGGACCTTAACGCCGCGGGGGTGAAGATGGCGGTAGCCTCCAACAAGTTCCAGGCGGGGACGGAGCATCTCATACGGGAATTTTTCCCGGATATTCCTTTCGTGTCCATCCTCGGGAACCGGGAAGGGTACCCGCTGAAACCTGATCCGGAGATAGTGGAAGAAGTCCTCCGTTCCAGCGGCCTTCGGAAGGAAGACGCAGTAATGATAGGGGATTCCGGGACTGATATGCGAACTGCGGCTAACGGTGGAATTGCCGGAATCGCCGTGGGCTGGGGCTACAGGCCTATGAGTGCCGCCGGGCAGTACCGCTATGCGGGCAGCGTCACGGAACTAAGGGCCCTTCTCTTCGGCCGGGATATTTAATTGAGATAGCCGATGAAGCCCCGTAAAGTTGTCATAGCAATCGACTCATTCAAGGGCTGCCTGAGTTCGGAAGAGGCGAACCGGGCGGCGGCGGAAGGCGTACGGAGCGTGTGTCCGGGGGCGGAGATTGTGGAAGTGCCCATAAGTGACGGCGGCGAAGGCTTTCTGGAGGCCTTCCACGCTGCCATCGGCGGCGAGATGGTGGAGGCAGAAGTGAAGGATCCGCTGATGCGGGACATCCGGGCCCGCTACCTCCTGAATGGGGAAACAGCGGTGGTGGAAGTGGCGGAGGCAATCGGCCTTTCGCTGCTAGACCCGGAGGAGAGGAATCCGCTTGCCACGACGAGTTACGGTGTAGGCCTGCTGGTGGCCGATGCCTTCAGGCGGGGAGCCCACCATATCATCGTGGGCCTTGGCGGAAGTGCCACGAGCGATGCGGGGAAGGGGATGCTGCAGGCGCTCTCCGACGTGTTCGGCCACGACGGCCCTGAGGTCCCTCGCGGTGTGCATACTGGCCCCCTGGAAGCCATTGAGGTCCCTCGCGGTGTGCATACTGGCCCCGCGGAAGCCCTTGGCGGCGCTCGCTTTACCATCGCCACCGATGTGGATGCCCCGCTCTACGGCGAAAACGGCGCGGCCTGTGTGTTTGGCCCTCAGAAGGGTGCGACGCAGGGGATGGTCCGCCTTCTGGATGAGCGGGCCCGTGAGTTTTCCGCCGCTTCCGCAAAACGCTTCGGTTATGACCGCTCAAAAATGAAAGGTGCCGGTGCCGCCGGCGGATTGGGCTATGCCTTCCTTCAGTATCTGGATGCTCAGTGCTTGCCCGGCACGGAGCTTCTTCTCAAAACCATCGGCTTTGATGCTCAGATAGCTGACGCTGACCTTGTTATCACCGGCGAAGGCGCGGCTGACTCTCAGACACTTCTTGGAAAGCTTCCGATGGGTATCCTTCGACACTCCGCCGGAGTTCCCGTCTTCCTTATTGCCGGCAAGGTGGACGACCGCCCTGAACTCCTCCGCGCAGGCTTTTCCTGTGTTGAATGCATCAATCCTTCCGGCATCGCCCTCGAGGAAGCTATGAAAAAAACTGTGGCACAGGGCAATATCGTGAGTACGGTCCGACGGCTTTTGACTGTCTCAAGTCACTGTAATACAAATACTATTGTTCATTTGTAAAAAAGAATGACTATATTTGTAGTCCTGACTATATGAGTTATGGCACGTAACAACGACCTGTTAAAAACTATTTCAAACTGGTATTTCAGCAAGAGAGTGCTGCCATACTGGGTTATTCTGATTGCAGATGCCGTAATTGTCTTTGCATCCGCCGTCTTCACATACTGGATTACAAACAACACACGGGTTACATACGACAATCATACTGCCGTTTTTGTAACGTCCGCGCTCTATGCGGTTTTGAGCTGGATAGGCGCCCGGATTTTCAGGACCTACTCCGGGGTGCTGAGATACTCCAGCTTCGTGGACCTTCTCAAACTCCTCTACGCTAACGGAGTAAGTTTCGCAATTGCCCTTGCCATTTCGCTCTTTGCAAAGTGGCAGGGATGGGCTATCGTATCAGCTCTGACTCCTCTGAATACCCTCGTCGCGTTCCTTCTGGCAACGGCGGTGATGTGGGCTATGAGAGTTCTCGTAAAGCTTCTTTTCGATGCCACGAATTCGGACTCCCAGGCTATGCCGGTCCTTATTTACGGCGCAATTACGGGAGGCATCGGCCTTGCGAAGAACATCCGTTCCCAGCATCCTGTCAAGTTCGAACTTAAAGGCTTCATCACCCACGAGCACCGTATCAAGGATATGAAGCTGATGGGCGTTCCGGTATATACCCTCGACGATAACTTTGACATTATCATCAAGAAGGAGCGCATCGAGGCCGTCCTTGTAAGCCCTCTCCGCGTCAACGAGTTCCGCGAGAACCAGAAGATCCAGGATACCTTTATCGCCGCAGGCGTAAAGATTTTCATGGCCCACGAGGCCAGCGAGGCCTCCGTCAAAAACGGAACCATTACTGACGATGAATTCGGGGACCTGCAAATCAAAGAGGTTTCCGTAGAAGACCTTCTGCCCCGTTCTGAGATCCGCGTGGATATGGATTCGGTTGAGGAACAGCTGAAGGGAAAGAAAGTGCTTATCACCGGCTCCGCAGGCTCGATAGGTATGGAAATCGTCCGTCAGGTTGCGCGTTTCAAACCTGCAAGCCTTATGCTTATCGACCAGGCTGAGACGCCCCAGCACGACGTCCGCCTTATGATGGCAAGGGACTTCCCGGACGTGCCGTGCGAGGTGGTTGTCACCAGCATAAGCCGCCGTACCAGGATGGACTATATCTTCGGATCCTTCCGTCCGGACTACGTCTTCCACGCCGCCGCTTACAAGCACGTCCCAATGATGGAAGACAACCCTTCAGAGGCAATTCTCAACAACGTCTACGGCACGAAGGTAATTGCAGATATGTCCGTCAAATACGGTGTCCGGAAGTTCGTTATGATCTCAACTGACAAGGCCGTGAACCCGACGAACGTGATGGGCTGCTCGAAGCGTATCTGTGAGATTTATGTCCAGAGCCTTGACCGCAAGCTCAAACTCGAAACCCTCGAGAAAAAGAAACGGAAGGAAAAGGTTCCCGAATATACCCAGTTTGTCACAACCCGTTTCGGAAACGTCCTTGGAAGCAACGGCTCCGTTATTCCTCTTTTCAAGGAGCAGATAAAGCACGGCGGCCCCGTGACCGTCACGGATGAGCGCATCGTCCGCTACTTTATGCTTATCCCTGAGGCCTGTAAGCTTGTCCTTGAGGCCGGTACAAAGGGTAACGGCGGAGAGATTTTCGTGTTCGACATGGGTCAGCCCGTCAAGATCTCCGACCTTGCAAAAAGGATGATCGCCCTTTCCGGCGCAAATAACGTCAAAATCGAGTACACAGGCCTTCGTGAGGGCGAAAAACTCTATGAGGAAGTCCTCAACGAAAAGGAAAATACAAAGCCCACCTTCCACGAGAAAATCCGTATCGCGGAGGTCCGGGAATACGACTACGACGAGGTGGCGGCCCAGATTGATGAACTTGTGGATATCTCCAAGCAGTTCAACGATATGGACACCGTCCGGAAGATGAAGGAGATAGTCCCTGAGTATAAGAGCAATAACTCAGTTTACGAGAAGATAGATGTTGAACTCGCTGCTGCCCAGGAAGTGGTTTAGAATCCCGGCAACAGACTGGATAAAACTATAGGCTATGACTGTCCATTCGATCATTATCGACGGCAGCGCGCCCCCTGGCGTGCTGCAAAAGTTTGAGATGGGGGAGAACGATGTCCTCGTATTCACTCCCGGCGAAGTCCTTGCTGCTGATTTCCGCGGCGCTATTGAAGCGAAGCTCTCAAGAAGCCCGGAGGCGGTGTCAAGGATGACTGCCCTTAAGATGAGGATGGACTCTCTTGCAACGAGCGACAGGTGCAAGAGCGAAGTCTTCGAGCAGTTCAGGGCCCTTGAGACCTATCTTGACACCGCGCTTCTCCACAGGAGCGACAGGGCCGTGGAATACGCCATGCGTTATTGTTACGGTATCTGCACCGCATTCGTGAAGGAATTCGTGGGGGATGCCGCGGTTGTCCCCGGAAGCGCTATCCTTATCGCTGAGGGCTCCAGCATCGACCTTGCCGCCTCAATAGTCAGCGTTCGTGAGCATATCTCCGGAAAGTCCATCGTTCCCGCCGGACAGTATGTCGCTTCCGACGGATACGTCCGTTCGATCGGAAGCAGCGTAGGCCAGCTTTTCGCCTCTGTAATCGGAACAGCCCTCAAGGCTAAGCTCATCGCAATCCATACGGAAGAATTCATCGAGTTCAAGGAGGACAGAATGAACTACGGCGATGCAATGGCACTGTGCTCCGCCGGTCATCTGGGCCTGTATCCAAGCGCCCTTGCGCTTGCCGTCGAGAACGGCATCCCGATCGACCTTATCGGTGATAACAGGAGCGTAAGGATTGACAACTCGCCTGCGCCCGACAGGAAATGGGCCGGCGTCTCCAGGGAGGACAACCTTACCCTTCTTACCGTGACCGGCTACAGCCTCCAGGGTAATGTCGGAATCTCATCGGCAATATTCTCTTCCCTCGCGGAGCGTGGAATCAACATCCGCTTCATCGCCCAGCCTTCTTCCGAATTCAGCATCTCCTTCGCTGTCCGGAGCGCTGATGCTGACAAGGCCGCCGCTGCCGTCGAAAGCGTTACCGCAGGGCTCTGGTTCGGCCTTGCCACCGTGCTTCGCCTCGAGGTTTCCATCGTAACCGTAATCGGCGTCAACATGGTCCACCGGAAAGGCATCTCCGGCGAGATCTTCTCCGTTCTTGGCGATGCCGGAATCAACGTCGTCTCCTATGCCCAGGGCGGCGATGAGAAGAGCATCTCCATCGTGGTCGAGTCTTCTGCCGCTCCGGAGGCGGTAAATCTCCTCAGGCGATGAAAAGGATATCCCAAAGGGGCGAGATTATGCCCAGCTCCCCGATCCGTAAGCTTGTCCCGTTCTCCCGGGAAGCGAAGGCGCGGGGAATCCACGTATATCATCTGAATATAGGCCAGCCGGATATAAAAACGCCGGAAGCAGGCCTCGAAGCCCTGAAAAAAATTGACAGGTCCATCCTCGAATACAGCCCCTCCGAAGGCCTTCTCTCGCTTCGCACCAAGCTCTGTGACTACTATGCCGGCTATGGTATCAAGCTTGACCCCTCGGAGATAATAATTACCGCAGGCGGCTCGGAGGCTATCCTTTTCGCTTTTATGTCCATACTTGACCCGGGCGATGAAATCATCGTGACGGATCCTTCGTATGCGAATTATATCTCTTTTGCAATCTCCGCCGGCGCAGTAATCAAAAGCGTCAAAACCTCGATCGAGCACGGGTTCGCCCTCCCCTCGGTCGAAGAATTCGAAGCCTGTATCACCCCCCGTACCCGCGCTATCCTTATCTGCAATCCCAACAATCCTACGGGATATCTTTATTCCCGGAGTGAGATGACAAGGATCAGGGACATAGTGAAAAAGCACGGGCTTTACCTCATTTCCGACGAAGTTTACCGTGAGTTCATCTATACGGGGGAGCCGTATGTCTCAGCCTTCCATCTTGACGGGATCGATGATAACGTCATACTTGTGGATTCCGTTTCAAAGCGCTACAGCGAGTGCGGAATACGCATCGGTATGCTCATCACCCGTAACGAAAAGGTAAGACAGACGGTTATGAAGTTCTGTCAGGCGAGGCTGAGCCCGCCGCTTCTTGGACAACTTGTCGCTGAGGCGTCGATCTCTACCCCCAAGGCCTATATGGACGCGGTATATGAGGAATACGTCGCAAGGAGAGACTTTCTTATTGAAGGTCTTAACAAGATCCCCGGAGTGTTTGCTCCTACCCCCGGAGGGGCGTTCTATGTGATGGCAAAGCTTCCGGTCCGGAATGCGGAGGACTTTTGCAAGTGGTGCCTTACGGATTTCTCGTACGAAGGCGCGACTGTAATGATGGCTCCCGGAGCAGGGTTCTATACTGATCCAGGCGAAGGACTTGACGAGGTCCGTATGGCATACGTGCTTAAAATCGAGGACCTGCGTAAAGCCCTCGTCTGCCTTGAAAAGGCTCTCGAAGCCTATAACGGATAAATCCGGCCTCGAAGGACCGGATTCTCGGAGGTGCGAAGCGGAATCGAACCGCTGTCCCAGGTTTTGCAGACCTGTGCCTAACCGCTCGGCCATCGCACCATTGGGACTGCAAATATAGCATTAATTTGTCAAATTCAAAACTGTGACGGACCAAAATAGCAGAAATATCTGGAAGAGAATAGTGGAGAAGATCCGCTATTACGGAAGAATACACGAACACCTCGATACTGACGATGCGACGGAGAGAATAAGGAGTTCGATATGGTTCCGCGGGCCCAACGTATATATCCTCGCGTTCTCCATTATCATCGCCTCAGTGGGCCTTAACATCAATTCGACGGCGGTAATCATAGGCGCGATGTTGATTTCGCCCCTTATGGGCCCTATTATCGGCATTGGTCTGTCTGTTGGAATCAACGACACAAAGCTCCTGACGGATTCGATCCGGAATCTTGCGGTAATGGTTATGATATCGCTCGTCGTTTCGACTCTGTTCTTCCTGCTTTCGCCGCTGAATCTTTCATCCCATCCGGAACTCGACGCGCGTACAAGCCCTACGATTTATGATGTTCTGATTGCTCTTTTCGGCGGTCTCGCGGGGATATTCGAGAACAGCCGGAAGGAACGGGGGACCGTTCTCTCCGGCGTTGCAATCGCTACGGCGTTGATGCCGCCGCTCTGTACGGCCGGGTATGGGCTCGCAAACTGGAACGGTCATTACTTTTTCGGGGCGATGTATCTGTTCCTTATAAACTGCGTTTTCATCATTCTCGCAACATATCTCTCCGTCAAGTACCTGCGCTTCAAGACCGTCCGCGGCATCGACGAAAAAACAGCCATCAAACGCCGGAGGATGATGACGGCGCTCATTATTGCTTTTATCATCCCGAGCGTCTGGAATCTCATCGTCCTTGTCGCTGACAATAATTTCGCGCGAAGCGCGGAGGCGCTGGTCCACGAAAACAGGCTTACCGGCCGCTCCTACATCTATGACTGGACCGTCACTAAAGGAAGGCACCGTTCGCTTGTGCTGGAGATCGGGGGAGAACCGCTCTCGAAGGAGAACAGGACGCTTCTCGAGACCCGGGCTGACGAATACGGAATCCGTGCGGACAGGCTCGTTATCAACGACAGGAGCACACCTGGAGGACTTTCCGAGGATCTTCTTGAGCAAATGCTCGACAATGTCTATACGCGCTCGGAGGAGCTCATTTCCTCGAAGGACGCGGAAATCGTAAGACTTGAAGGCCGGCTGGATTCACTCTCCGCGGAGATTGCGGCGCTGAAAGAGACATCTAAGGGGACCGACAGCACTGCGGCGGCAGTCCCTCCGGCGGCGGAAAAGGAGGATGGAAATGGACTCTGAGAATTTATCACTTTTAATGCAGCAGCACGGCATCAAGCCCACTGCTAACCGTATCATAATCGCTTCCGCGCTTGCGGAGGCGGGGCGGCCGCTTTCAATGACTGAGTTGGAAGAAGTGATAGGGACTATAGACAAGAGCGGAATTTTCCGTACGCTTATGCTGTTTCGCGACTCTCACCTTGTCCACGTACTCGAAGATTCCCGCTACGAACTGTGTTACAGCGAGGACGACCATCACGACGATGATGTCCACGTCCATTTCCACTGTACCCGCTGTGACCGCACTTACTGTCTTGAAGATACACCCGTTCCGGATGTCCGGATCCCGGATGGTTTCGAGGTTGAAAATGTCAGCTATATGGTCCACGGAGTGTGTTCAGCTTGCAAAAAGTAAATTTTTTTAATACATTTGCAAGGTTGGAGTGCTTCGTATGGAAAACTATCCTCTTGACAGCGAAAAAGTCTACTACAGCGAGGACTGGCTTACTCTGGACTGCGATGAAGGTCCGGTGTCGCTGCGCATTGGGGAGTGGGTAGTCCGCGATCCCGTCCGTATTCACAAGATGATTGTGAAGGAAAAGACCCTCCAGGTTGATCAGTATGAGGTTATGAATCCGCTGGTTTCGAAGCTCCGGCGCGCTGATTATGACTACTACAGGCGTATCACGGGATTGAAGATGATGATCGACTTCCCGGGCTACAGTTCCGATGTCCAGGCTAAGATTCCCTACGACACGGATCCCCTCGGGTTCTACAAATGGTGGCGAAAAGGTAAGCACGAACACGTCGTGTACCTTTCTCCCGCTTATCAGTTCAAGCTTTTCCAGAAGGTCCATACGATGGAGCCAAAACTCCTCCTTAAGAAGGACCTCGAGTATATGCAGAGTTTCTGAGTCTGTCGGAGACTCTCCTTTTTTTATTTTATCTATGGCAGGACAGAAATTTACGGTAAAGGAAGAATCCACCCTTTTGGAGTATCTCTACACGATTTATCCGGGCCGTTCAAAGACCGGTATCAAGAATATGCTCTCGAAAGGTCAGATTGTTCTCTCCGGCAAGAAAACCACCGCTTTCGATGCAAAGGTCCATAAGGGCGACCGCCTCGAAGTCCTCGCAAAAGGCGTCTCTATCGCCCGGAGCCACGTCTCTTCCGCCCTTGAGGAGCTCGAGAAAACGGGCGTCCGGATTGCCTATGAGGACGACAACTACATAGTCGCAGACAAGCCATCCGGCCTTCTTACAATCTCCACCGCCCGGGGTTCCGCATCCAAGTCCGGCCACAAGGAAATGACCCTTTACGCCATCCTTAACGCTTATGTCAAGGTCCAGGCCCGTTCCCGCCGGAAGGAAGACCTTACCGAAGGTCGTACCCCTGACCGTTCAACTGCAAAGATCTGGATCGTACACCGCATCGATAAAGGCACCTCCGGCCTTGTGGTCTTTGCAAAGAACGAACGCGCGAAGGATATCCTCCAGAGCCGGTGGAAGGAGCTGATCCTCGAGCGCAATTATGTCGCAGTACTGGAAGGGGACTTTCCCGAGGACTTCGGGACCATTGAATCCTGGCTCGTCGAGAATCCTAAATCCCTCAAGGTCTATTCCGTTCCCGAGGAAATCCGCGGGGCCCATTATGCCGTTACCCGCTTTACCGTCCTTGCCCGTACGAAGGCTTCCGCCCGCGACATCAACGGCCATACGGTCCAGCGGCCCTACTCGCTCGTCCAGTTCTCGCTGGACAGCGGCCGCAAGAATCAGATCCGCGTCCACAGCGCTGACCGGGATTGTCCCGTTGCCGGCGATACCAAATACGGCGCCGTGACTGATCCTTTCCACCGCCTTGCGCTCCACGCGGAGTCGCTTGTGTTCAAGAATCCCTACTCTGGAGAGACCCTGGAACTCAGTTCTCCTCTTCCTGAGGTATTCGGTCGCATAGTTTTTTAGAGGTTATGGAGTTTTTCACAGTCCCCGGCGTCGCTGACGGAGTTGTCCTCAGCTGCGCATATATCCTTCCCTCCGCAGCGCCCAAGGCTGTTGTCCAGATTGTCCACGGTATGTGTTCCCGCAAGGAGGTTTATTTCCCCTTTATGGAATATTTGGCTTCTAACGGGTTTATCGCCGCTACCTGCGATCTCCGGGGTCACGGCGCTTCTGTTTCTTCCCCGGATGATTTGGGATATATGGGGAAGGGCGGAACAAAGGCGCTTGTCGGTGATGTCCGCGAGGTCTCGAAATGGGCTAAAGAAAAGTGGCCGTCGCTGCCGCTGTTCCTCCTCGGACACAGTATGGGCTCGATGATTGTGCGTTCGTATGTCAAGCACGATCCATCGCCTGTGGACGGGCTTGTCGTTACCGGAAGCCCTTCCAGGGCACCCGAGGCACGGTTTGGAAAGTTCGTCGCCGGATGCATCGGCCTTTTCAGGGGACAGCGCTTCAGGAGCAAAACCCTTGCGGTGATGTGTCTTGGAAAGGCGGAGAAGAAATTCTCGCGTGAAGGACGTCTTGCCTGGCTTGCGAGCGACGCTTCTATCCGGAAGCAGTATCTGGAGGATCCGTCTTCACATTTCATTTTCACGGTGAACGGCTTCAGGAACGGCATTTTCAATCTTCTTCTGGATATTTACGATACAGACGGATGGGTAATGACAAAGCCCGGAATGCCGGTTCTGTTTGTTTCCGGCGCGGCTGATCCTCTCCTTGTCAGCCCCGACAAGTTCGCTGAGGCGGTGTCGTTTATGCGGAAGGTCGGATATAAGAATGTTTCATCGAAGCTGTATCCCGGTCTTCGCCACGAAATCCTGAACGAGGTAGGGAAGGAGAGGATATGGGCCGATGTGGTTGCTTCGCTTGAGAGCTGGGTTTAGATGGACGACGCGCTTTCAAGGGTAAGGCTTCTCGTGGGGGAGGACGGGCTGGAAAAGGTCCGGGCGGCGAAGATTATCATCTTCGGCTGCGGGGGCGTTGGAAGCTGGTGCGCTGAGGGACTTGTCCGCAGCGGTGTCCGGCATCTTACGCTCGTTGACCCGGACTGCGTAGCTCCTTCGAATCTCAATCGCCAGATGATGGCAGTCAGCTCTACTGTTGGCCTTCCCAAGGTCATTGCGCTTCGATCGCGCCTTCTTGATATCGCTCCCGATGCTTCCATAGATGTCCGCGAGGAGTTCTTTTCATCCTCCGGCGCCGCTTCGTTCGAGCTCTCCTCATATGATTATATCATCGATGCGATAGATTCGCTGAAGGATAAGGCGGAGCTGATCCTTCGCGCCTGCGAGGCTGGTGGCGTGTTCTTTTCTTCTATGGGCGCGGCGTGTAAAATCGACCCTACACGTGTCCGCACCGCTGAATTCTTCGAGGTGCGGGGATGTCCCCTCGGATCTGCGCTAAGGAAAAAGCTCCGCCGAGCCAGAACCCTTCCCGCCCATCCTTTTACCTGTGTTTACAGCGACGAACTCCTTCCGAATGTTGGTTCGCCGGATGATGTATCCATTGACTCGTATAAGGCTGTTACTAACGGCTCATTGGTTCCTGTTACCGCGACCTTCGGTTTTACCCTTTCCAGCCTTGTCCTACGCGATATTCTTGGGATATGAACACTGACAATGCATATATGTTCCCGACCTCGGTGAAGGAGGTTGAGGCCCTGGGGTGGGATTATATCGATATAATCCTGTTCTCCGGGGATGCGTTTATCGATCATCCTTCGTTCGGGACTGCGGTTATTGCGAGGTGGCTCCAGAAGTGGGGATACAGGGTTGCTGTGGTGCCTCAGCCTAACTGGCGGGATGACCTCAGGGATTTCCGGAAGCTTGGCGCTCCACGGCTTTATTTTGGCCTGAATTCCGGCGCTATGGACTCGATGGTCAATCACTATACGGCGTCGAAACGGCTCAGGCACGATGATGCTTATACTCCGGAGGGTAAGGCCGGCGCGCGGCCGGACTATGCAGTAACGGTATATACGAAGATACTGAAGGAGTTGTATCCGGATATTCCGGTGGTTATCGGCGGTATCGAGGCTTCGCTCCGGCGCCTCACTCACTATGACTACTGGAAGGACTGTCTTATGCCTTCGGTTCTTGTCTCTTCCGGTGCGGACTGGCTCTGCTACGGTATGGGCGAAAGGCCTATGCTGGAGCTCACGAAGGGTATCGAGAACGGCTGGAACCGGCACAGAATGGAGCAGATCCCGCAGATCGCGTTTTATCGGAAGGGTAATCCTAAGGTTCCGGAGGGAGAGACCCTTTCTTCCGCGTCGCTTCGCGACCCTATCCGGGCAAATGCTCCAGAAAGGGTCTCTCCCTCCGGGAGTTCCGGGAAAAAGAGTATCCTACGGCTTCACAGCTTCGAGGAGTGCGTGAGGGACAAGCGGAAGTTTGCGGAGAATTTCCACGAGATCGAGATCCACGCGAACTTGATGCATCCTTCGACGATAATCGAGCCGGTAGGGGAGGGGTATGTCCAGATCAATCCGCCGTACCCGCCCGCAACAACCGAGCAGATGGACAGCTTCTGGGACCTGCCTTTCACGAAACAGCCACACCCCCGGTACAAAGGTAAGCGCATTCCCGCGTACGATATGATAAAGTTCTCCATCAACACCCACCGGGGATGCTTCGGAGGTTGCAATTTCTGCACTATCGCGGCCCATCAGGGCAAATTCATCCAATCCCGGAGCGAAGAGTCCATCCTCAAGGAAGTCCGGGAGCTGAACAATCTTCCCGGATTCGCCGGGAACATCTCCGATGTGGGAGCCCCCACCGCGAATATGTACGGAATGGGCGGGCGGAACCTCGCCGCCTGCGAGAAATGCCGCCGCCGCTCGTGCCTTTTCCCCACCGTATGTCCCAACCTGGACCGGGACCATACACGCCTTCTGAACCTCTATCACAAAATTGACAGCACGAAGGGAATCCGCCACAGCTACATTGGAAGCGGAATCCGCTATGACCTTTTCCTCGACGAGAAGACCGGATATGTGGACCATTCATCGGCCCCGTACCTGAAGGAACTGGTCCTTGACCATACCTCCGGAAGGCTGAAAGTAGCCCCGGAGCATACCGAGGACCACGTCCTCCAGAAAATGGCAAAGCCCAGCTTCCGCCTTTTCGAAGTGCTCCGGCGGGAGTTTGACAAGATAAACCGTGAGGCCGGAACCCACGTGGGCCTTGTCCCTTATTTCATCTCGTCCCATCCCGGATGCCGCCTGAAGGATATGCAGGCTCTCGCGAATCATCCGGCGCTGAAGGGGATCTGGATGGACCAGGTCCAGGATTTCACCCCTACTCCGATGACGGTTTCCTCCGTGATGTACTGGACCGGAATCGACCCCCGGGATATGTCGGAAGTGTTCTGCGAAACTGACCTTGAGAGGAAGCGGCAGCAGAAATCACTATTTTTTTCAGGGAAAAAAGAGAAAAATTTTTCAAAGAGTAGGAAGAATTCAAAATAAATCCCTATAATTGCACCAGATTTTTAACCACTATATAAGGACAGATATGGCAGACATCAAGAAGAGGCACGTCGTGAGTTATGAGAAAATGGCCCTCCATCCGGATCTTCAGGAAGCATTTTCCCTGAAGTACCCCCGCGGATTCAATGACTATCTCAACGACCTCGTAAAGTATCCGAAGCCGGACGGAACAACCTTCTATGCCGTCACGGTTGAAGTGCCGGATGCCATCTACCTTGTAAAGATCAACGTAAAGACTGACGACCTCGACGACATCGAGCGCTGGCTCGAGGGCGAGGAAGATGCAAGCAACGATGCAGTGGCAGGGGACAGCGCAGAGGCCTCCGACGCTTCCGGCGATACCCTCCCTGATGACAACATCTCACAGTACGACGCCGCCTCTGACGACGAATAGTCTTTGGATCGCGCTATTATTCCCTTACCGGCCTTCGAAGGTCGGTTTTTTTTTATAAATTTGCAGGACCTATGAAAAAGGGGGGAGTCAAATATGTCCTCAGCCCCGTGAGGGGCCTTTTGAGACGGATGAACGAAAAGCAGAGACTGCTTCTTCTGTCCGCCGTTACGGGTATGCTCTGCGGCTTCGCAGCCGTTCTCCTGAAGATCGTGATCAGGGCTATAAGAAACGGCCTTTTCAGCATTATGCCGGATGATACGCTCTCGTTTCTTGTGCTTCCGGGAATCGGAATGCTCCTTAGCCTTCTCCTTGTAAAATACGTGGTCAAGGATAACATCGGTCACGGAGTTACGAAAGTCCTTGTAGCCGTCTCGAAGAACGAATCAAAGATTGGAAGTCATAACCTCTGGTCCTCCCTCGTAACAAGCGCCGTAACAATCGGTTTCGGCGGCTCCGTAGGTGCTGAGGCGCCTATAGTCTATACGGGAGCGGCTATCGGCTCCAACCTTGGAAGGTATATGGGCCTTAGTTACAGGGGTATGACGCTTCTTCTGGGGTGCGGCGCCGCAGGTGCTGTCGCTGGTATATTCAACGCTCCGCTGGCGGGGGTCCTGTTCACTCTTGAGATACTGATGTTCAATATCTCGATGAGCAGCATCCTGCCGCTTCTGATCTCGACGATATCGGCAACGCTCGTAAGCTATCTCTGTCTGGGGAGGTCCACTCAGTTTGCAGGCGCCCTTGCGGATTTCAGTATGAGGAATATTCCCTTCTACCTTGTTCTCGGGGTGTTCTGCGCTTTCACCGCGCTGTATTTCCTCCGGACCACCCTCAAACTGGAGGACCTTTTCTCAAAGCTTAAGAACCCCTACCTGAGGTGGATTATCTGTGCCATCGGCCTTGGAATTCTCATAGCGCTTTTCCCTCCTTTGTATGGTGAGGGCTACGACGATATCACGGCTCTTCTTGAGGGCGCTGATCCCGGTCATCCGCTATACTTTTTCGCCCTTGTGCTGCTTCTTAAGGTCTTTGCAATGACTTTTACAAATGCTGGCGGGGGAGTTGGCGGTACGTTCGGCCCTACGCTTTTTGTCGGAGCGATAGCCGGATATTTTGTCGCCGGCCTCATAAATATGACAGGGATGGGCCCGGTTCCGGTTGCGAATTTCGTGCTTGTGGGTATGGCGGGGCTTATGGCTGCCGTGATGCAGGCGCCTCTTACGGCGATATTCCTGATTGCGGAGATTTCGGGGGGATATGGGCTCCTGATGCCGCTGATCATTACTTCCGCCGTCTCCTACGGCGTTATCCGCCTGTTCGAGAAGTACTCGATTTATTCGAAGCGTATCGCCCTCCGAGGCGAACTTCTGACCCACGAGGCGGATCAGGCCGTCCTTACCCTTTTGAAAACAGACGACCAGGTTGAGACGGATTTCGTCCCGGTAAGGATTGACGCTCCGCTCCGCGATCTGATTGACGCCGTCTCCCGCTCAAAACGCAACATCTTCCCTGTCCTTGACAGTAAGAAGCGATTCCAAGGCTATGTCAGCCTCGACAATATCCGTCACGATATGTTCCGTACGGACCTTTACGACAAGGGCCACGTCTATAACTACATGCTTTCCGCCCCGGACTACGTCTACTGCGACGAGCCTATGGAGAGTGTTATGCGGAAATTCGAAAAGACGGGCGCCTGGAACCTTCCCGTCATCCGGGAGGACCGTACCTACATAGGCTTCGTCTCGAAGTCGAAGATTTTCAACGCTTACCGCGAAGGCCTCAAAGACATTTCTGAAGAATAATGAAGAAAATTTACACAGACCATATTGCAAAAACCCTCGGGGTCCAGACCTGGCAGGTCGAGAACTGCGCGGAGCTGATCGCTGACGGCTGTACCGTCCCGTTCATTAGCCGTTACAGGAAGGAACGCACCGGAGGGCTTACTGATGTCGAAGTCTCTGAGATAAAACACTATACGGAGGTCTTTGAGGAGATGGAAAGGCGGAAGGAGACTGTCCTTAAGACGATCGAGGAGGCCGGCGCGATGACGCCAGGACTTCGGAAGGAGATCGAATCCTGCATCAGCTCGACAGCCCTTGAGGACCTCTATCTTCCGTTCCGGCCAAAACGAAAGACCCGCGCAACCGTCGCGGAGGCAAAGGGGCTGAAGCCCCTCGCTGACGCGATATGGGCCCATACCGTGTCAAGGCCTTCCGAGGAAGCGAAAAAATATGTCAAGGGCGAGGTTTCCTGCGTCGAAGATGCCCTTCAGGGGGCGCGTGACATTCTTGCGGAGCGAATCAGCGAAACTGCCGCGCTGCGTGAATCCGTACGCGGAATCTACCGTACCCGCCGCGTCGTGTCAAAGCCCACGAAAAAGGGCCAGAGCGACCCTGAAGCCCGAAAATACAATTCTTATTTCACTTTCTCGCGTCCGATAAAGGATATCCCTTCGTATAATCTTCTCGCTATCCTCCGCGCTGAAAACGAGGGGTTCCTCAGCGTTTCCATCGACGCAGACAAGGAGGGCTGCTGCAAGAAGATATACTATGAAATCTGCCAGAAGAACGGCTACCCCTCCAAGGAGACCGGAAATGAGATCCGGGAGGCCGTCGAGGACGGTTACAGCCGCCTTCTGGAGCCTTCGATAACCGGCGAAATCCTCCGTGAAGCGAAGGAAAAGGCTGATATTGATTCCATCCGCGTCTTCGGCGAGAATCTTCGTCAGCTGCTGCTGGCGGCTCCGGTGGGCCAGAAGCGCGTTATGGCTATCGATCCCGGCTTCAGGACAGGATGCAAGGTCGTCTGCCTTGACGGGCAGGGCAATCTGCTCCACAATGAGACAATCTATCCCCATCCTCCCGTATCGAAGAAAATCCAGGCCATAACCGCAGTTGCGGATATGGCTGAGAGATATGGGATCGAGGTTGTCGCTATCGGAAGCGGCACTGCGGGGCGTGAGACTGAGGATTTCGTGCGTAAGGTTGGTCTTCCGGCGGACGTGAAGATATTCAGCGTCAGCGAAGACGGGGCCTCTGTCTATTCTGCATCCGACGTAGGAAGGGAGGAGTTCCCGGAGTATGACGTTACTGTCCGCGGGGCCGTATCCATTGGCCGGAGGCTGATGGACCCGCTGTCTGAACTTGTGAAGATTGACCCGAAGTCCCTTGGAGTTGGGCAGTATCAGCACGATGTGGAGCAGAACCTCCTTCGGGAGAAGCTCGACGATGTCGTCGAAAGCTGCGTCAATAGCGTCGGAGTCAATCTTAACACCGCCAGCCCGTACCTTCTCCGGTATGTCTCCGGAATCGGCCCTGCGCTTTCAAAGTCCATCGTCGACTACCGCGCATCCAACGGCGCTTTCAAGGCGCGAAGGGACCTTCTGAAGGTTCCCCGCCTCGGGGAGAAGGCCTTCCAGCAGTGCGCCGGTTTCCTCCGTATCCAGGGGGCTGAGAATCCGCTTGACAATTCTGCGGTCCATCCGGAGGCTTACGGAATCGTTGACAGGATGGCGAAGGACCTCGGGATGCCGGTAAGCCAACTTGTCGGAAATGAGGAGGCGGTAAAGCGTCTCCAAGCGGAAAAATATGTAGACGGGACCTTCGGGCTTCCTACGGTAAGGGATATCCTTAAAGAGCTTCTAAAGCCGGGACTCGACCCCCGCGAGGAGGCGGAAGAATTCTCTTTCGCTGACGACATCAGGGATATCTCTGACCTCAGGCAGGGGATGGAGCTTCCGGGAATCGTTACCAACATCACTTCGTTCGGCGCTTTTGTTGACATAGGCCTTCACGACAACGGGCTTATCCACGCATCGAGGCTGGGCGGTGACCCTTCGAAAAAGCTCCGGCTCCGTCAGAAGATAACGGTGAGCGTTGTCTCCGTGGACCTTGAAAGAAACAGGATTGGCCTCAGGCTCGCCTAGAACCGGCCTTCAAAATAGGGAATTATGAAAAAATTCATCGTTTACTCTTCGGCGGTAATCTCCATCATTTTCTGGGGGATGTCGTACATCTGGTCTGACGAACTTCTCCGGCAGGGGATTCCGGTAGAGTATTTCCTCTTCATAAGGATTCTGATTGCGGGTGTGATACTGCTGCTTGTCAATCTCTTTCTTGGGATAAGCATCAGGATGCAGCGGGAGGATTCGCTGTTTTTCATCGTTCTCGCGGCCTGTGAGCCTATGATTTATTTTTTCTGCGAGACCTACGGCATCAAGTTTACGGAGTCGCCAACCTACGCGGCTCTGATTATCGCCTGTACTCCTGTCGTAGCCGCAATGGCTGGGGTTATCTTCTTCAAGGAGAACATTTCGCTCCTTAACAGAATCGGTATCCTTGTCTGTCTTGCGGGTCTGTTTATGACTTCCGTCTGCGGAGAGAGAGTAGGGAAGTACTTTATACTTGGGGTTGTCCTTCTTCTTATCGCCGTCGTCGCTGAGGTAGGCCACGCATCCTGCACGAAAACGCTTTCAGACCGCTACCCGCCCTCCGTCATCGTGATGTACCAGTTCCTTATCGGGTCCATCCTGATGTTCCCCACGTTCCTTTCCAACGGGATCGTGGACTTCGACCCGGAGGTTTACCTTAGCTGGACGGTGTTCAGGCCCATCCTTTTCCTCGCTGTCCTCTGCTCCTCGCTGGCCTTCTCGCTATGGGCCTATGCTATCAAGCAGCTGGGTGTCACGAGGGCCTGCATATTCCTCTCGATGATTCCTATCGTGACGGCCGTCGGGGCGACGATACTGGGCCAGGATTCCCTTGGAATTCTGCAGTGGTGCGGGATAGGAATCGCCTGCGCCGGCCTTATCGCGACGCAGTACACCAAAAAGCCCGCTGCCCTAAAGCAGTAGCTTATTTCCGGGAGAATTTACGGAATCGGAGTCCTATTACGCCCCAGAAAGCCTCGGAGAAGATTCCTCCGGACATTTTGGAGGTGCCCCTCTGGCGGTTGATAAAGATGATTGAGACTTCCCGGAGCTTGAATCCAAGCCGCCAGGCGGTATATTTCATCTCTATCTGGAAGCCGTAACCCTTCATCTTTACCCTGTCAAGGTCCATCGCTTCGAGCACTTCCCGCCTGTAGCAGACAAAACCGGCCGTAGTGTCGTAAACCTTCATCCGAAGGATCATACGGACATAGACGGAGGCGAAGTAGGACATCACGATACGGCTGATGGGCCAGTTGACGACGCTGACGCCATTACAGTAGCGTGAGCCTATGGCGAGCGACGCGCCACCCTCCCTGCAGGCATCCAGGAGCCGGGGAAGGTCATCAGGATTATGCGAAAAATCCGCATCCATCTCAAAGATAAAGTCGTAACCCTCCCTGAGGGCCCATTTGAACCCGGTAAGGTATGCCGTACCAAGCCCCAGCTTGCCCTCCCTCTCGATAATGTGAAGACGGGTAGTGAATTCGGACTTGAGGGCTTTCACGATGGACGCGGTACCGTCGGGGGAGCCGTCGTCTATTACAAGGATATTATATTCCCCGTCCAGCGAAAATACCTTTCGGATAATCGCTTCGATGTTTTCCTTTTCGTCGTAGGTCGGGATTATGACCAGTTTCCTGTCCATTATTCGGGCTTGTAGGAATCTTTAAGTGATGTGGTCTTGTTGAATACGGGATCCGATGGCGTACTGTCCTTGTCTTTGACGTAGTAGCCGGTACGCTCGAACTGGACGGCGATGCCGGAGTTGTCACCCAGGAGGGCGGGCTCAGCGTAAGCCTTCGTAACGACGAGGGAATCGGGATTCAGGAAATCCTTGTAGTCCTTGTCCTCGGGGACCTTGGACATATCCGCGAGGGTAAACAGGCGATCATAGTTACGGAGGGTGATTTCCTTTGCCTCAGGGACGCTTACCCAGTGGATCGTACCCTTGACGGAACGCCACTCGCCGGTAACGGGATGAGTCGAGGGGTCATAGGAACACCTCAGTTCAACGACATTTCCCTCAGCATCCTTTATCACTTCTTCACACTTTATGATATAGGTATACTTGAGACGCACTTCGCCGTCCGGTTTAAGGCGGAAGAACTTTTTAGGGGCATCCTCCATGAAATCAGCCCTTTCAATCAGAAGATTCCTCGAGAAGGGGACACGCCGCTTCGCTCCTTCCGGATCTGCCGGGTTGAGCGGGCAGTCGAACCATTCGACCTTATCCTCGGGGTAATTCGTAATGGTGACTTTCACGGGGTCCTGGACAACCATATAGCGGTTGCTGCGCTCGTTCAGGTCCTGACGGACACACCATTCCAGAAGCTGTATGTCCATAAGCTGATCCCTCTTCGAAACGCCTATCTTGTCACAAAACATACGGAGTGCCTTCGCGGTATAGCCGCGGCGGCGGACGCCGCAAAGAGTGGGCATCCGGGGGTCATCCCATCCGCTGACAAGTCCCTTCTGGACAAGCTCAAGGAGCTTTCTCTTTGACATCAGGGTATATGTGAGATTCAGGCGGGCGAATTCGTACTGATGGGACGGGAATATGCCCAGGGTCTCGATAAACCAGTCGTAAAGGGGCCTGTGGACGTCGAATTCGAGGGTACAGATGGAATGGGTGATATGTTCGATGGAGTCGCACTGGCCGTGAGTGAAATCATACATCGGATAGATGCACCATTTGTCGCCCGTACGGTGATGGGTCGCGTATTTGATCCTGTACAGAAGGGGATCGCGGAACATCATATTGGGGTGAGCCATATCGATCTTCGCGCGAAGGACTTTTTCGCCTTCCTTGTACTTTCCGGCCTTCATTTCGCGCAGGAGGCGAAGGTTCTCTTCGGGGGTACGGTTACGCCACGGGCTGTCCGTTCCGGGCCTGTCGATAGTGCCGCGTCCGGCGGAGATTTCCTCCTGGGACTGATCGTCAACGTATGCGAGTCCGCGCATCACAAGTTCCTCAGCCCAGGCATAAAGCTGGTCGAAGTAGTCGGAGGCGTAGAGTTCCTTGTCCCACTGGAAGCCCAGCCATTTGATATCCTCCTTGATGGAATCTACGTATTCGGTATCTTCCTTGGTGGGGTTGGTGTCATCATAGCGGAGATTAGTCTTGCCGCCGTATTTCGCGGCGAGGCCGAAGTTAAGGCAGATGGACTTTGCGTGGCCAAGGTGGAGATAACCGTTGGGCTCCGGAGGGAAACGTGTCATTATGCTGTCAACCTTTCCGGAGGCGAGATCCGCCTCAATGATTTCTTCCAAGAAATTGAGTTTGCGCTCTTCCATACACTACTTACGATTTGTTCGAATCCTCAAATATAGTCAAAAATTGACGGTTTTTATGCATTTTTCATTTTTTTCTTAACTTTGCCCCGAATAAGTAAAACCATAAACCTGTATGAACCTGCTACACGCACGTCTGGCAAAATACGATTTGCCCCAGAAAATGATGGAGAGGGGAATCTATCCCTACTTCCGTCAGATAGTCAGCAAACAAGGTACAGAAGTCGAGATGGACGGACATAACATCCTGATGTTCGGTTCCAACGCCTATACCGGTCTAACCGGAGATGAAAGAGTTATCGAAGCCGGCGTCAAAGCCCTCCGGAAATACGGCAGCGGATGTGCCGGAAGCCGTTTCCTGAACGGAACCCTCGACATCCACGTCCAGCTTGAAAAGGAACTTGCTGAGTTTGTTGGAAAGGACGAGGCCCTCGTTTTCTCCACCGGTTTCACCGTGAATTCCGGCGTTATCCCCCAGCTTCTCACCCGTGAGGATTTCATCATCTGCGATGACCGTGACCACGCTTCCATCGTCGACGGACGCCGCCTCTCCTTTGCAAAATCCCTCCATTACAAGCATAACGATATGGCAGACCTCGAGCGCTGCATCCGACGCTGCCCGAAGAATGTCGTCAAGCTCATCATCGTGGACGGCGTTTTCTCGATGGAAGGTGACCTTGCAAAGCTTCCGGAAATCGTTGGACTAAAGCACAAATACGACAACATAGCCATTATGGTCGACGAGGCCCACGGCCTTGGCGTATTCGGAAAGGATGGCCGCGGAGTCTGCGACCATTTCCACCTCACCAATGACGTCGACCTCATTATGGGTACGTTCTCGAAGAGCCTTGCTTCAATCGGCGGCTTTATAGCGGCTGACAAGGTAATCATCAACTACCTGCGCCACACTTCCCGTACGTACATCTTCAGCGCATCGGACACTCCTGCAGCTACTGCAAGCGCCCTCGAGGCCCTTCATATCCTGAAGCAGGAGCCTGAAAGGATCAAAGCCCTCTGGGATGTCACGAACTATGCCCTTATGAAATTCCGTAAGGCCGGCTTCGAGATAGGCGAGACGGAAAGCCCCATCATCCCCCTGTATGTGCGTAACCTGGAAAAAACCTTTATGGTTACCCAGCGCGCGTTCGAGGAGGGAGTGTTCGTCAATTCGGTGATTCCGCCGGCCTGCGCTCCTACCGATACCCTGATTCGCTTCTCCCTTATGGCAAGCCATACGAAAGAGCAGGTGGACAGGGCCGTAGCCGCCCTGACCAAGGTCTTCAAGGAGCTGGAGATCATAAAGTAAGCTTATTTCAGAAACAGCCAAAGTACAAGTTTCCGGAATCCAAGCCGGATATTGTACCGAAGGTTTTTGAAATCGATTCTCCCGGGAACGCGACCGTGCGTTTCCGGGTGTTTTGTATATTCGATGAAGGGAACGTTCCTTGCGGAGAGGCTCTTGTCAAGAAGGTAAGACGGAACGTTGTCTTCCCCAACGGGAAGGCGGTAACCAAGAAGGGAAAGGGCCGGAGTGAGGGCGAGCTGGTCGCGGGTTGAGCCATCTGAGAGGATTCTCCACCATTTGCTGTCGAGTTCTATTACGGAGCGCCTGAGATGATTCCTGAGGAGAACGTTGGTCTCCAGAAGTCCGGCGTGGCGGGACATCCCGATACTTCGGAAGAAGCGGTGATGACGGAATGCCTCACGCGTTGATATCCTGTCCTTCAGATAGCATTCCCGGAGCTCGTCATAGACGCAGTCCCTGAGGGGATGGCGGAGACCGGAAAAGACCTTTTCATCCAGGACGGCACCAAGAACGATAGCATAGAATTCCTCTCCTGTAATCCTTAGATTCGCGTCCATAAAAACGCTCCAGTCGTAGCCTGGAAGGATTTCGTGGGGAAGGAGCTTCGCCCTTCTTGCGCGGCGGATCCTGTTTTGCCGGGTGTTCTTCCCCTGGAGTTCAGGGATAAGGATTGCCTGCCAGATGGAACCGGGAGGGACAGCATCTACATCGTCAGTGAATACGAAGTAGTCAAAGTGCTCAGTATCAACAACTGCAGGCTCCTGCAAAATGTCGTATCCTCCTGTAAGACAGGTGTAAATCGCTATCTTCTTATCCATTTTTTCTCCGTAAGATGATATCCAGCGCCTTCTTTCTCTCAGACTTCTCAAGGCCGATGAACCAGATTGCCGCAGCCGTCAGAAGCCCCGTCAGGACGAATCCGAAGATCCTTCCCGCCGCTGTGTCGAAGGCGAGAATGTTATACAGGACAAGCCAAAGGCCCATAATCACCGCGACGACAAGCGGTCTTGCATACGCATCACGGATAAAGCCCCAAACGTCAAATGAGAACATCTTCCGAAGGAGGATGAACTGGGCCGTACGGCTTAAGACATCGGCCGCGACAAAACAGATTACGATGCTTTCCGGGGCATTCCCGGCTTTGAAAAGGAACCATCCTGCGACAAGGCAGGAAAGGTACAGCGCGCTCATTATGATACGGAACCATTTGATTTTTCCGTATGCGTTGATTATCTGTCCGAGCCCTGCGGAGGTCGATGAAACCGCAGCGACAAGCAGGGTAATCCTGCAAAGACGGACCGTATCCGGGGGAGTACGGCCTTGGAGCCAGAAGTCGATGATGGCCTCGAGCTCCGCGTTAAGGGGAAAATACAGCAGCAGGAACAGCAGGATGCAAAGGCGGCAGACGGTCTTTGCGAGACGGATGGGCCTTTCGGTATCGCCGGAGCCTATGCCCTGGGTAATCTGCGGCGCCGCTGCCGTGTCGATGTTTCCGATGAACTGGTTAACGTAGTTCTGGACGGTAGCGGCGTAGTAGTATGCAGCGTTGACAACCGGATTGAAAAACCAGTTGATAAGGATGTTGGAGCCCTGGGTACGGGCGATTATGGACGTACTCCAAAGAAGGTTCCAATTATTGAACGAGAGTACCTCCCTGTAGGGGGCCCATCCCCGTACGAATTTCCATTTTACGGTATCAGGCCACAGCCTGTGACAAAGCGCGTGGTAAACGACGAACGCGATAAGAGTCGATGCGCTCATCATTATCGCGTACATTCTGAGGCCGTTGCCTTTGTAGACCACAAGAAGAAGGATCAGGCCCAGCTTGACGATCGCGTTGAAAATGTCTACGGCGGCGATAGTGCCAAACTTCTCGTGGACCGTAAACATACTCTGGAAGGGGACGTTCGCAACGCCGATGCAGGCGACGACCGTCGATACCTGGAAAACGAACATTGTATCCGCTTCGCGTCCCGGGGGTATGTTGATGTAGGAGAGGATATACCATAGGCCCAGGCTCTCCAGGATAACGAACAGGAGAACGGCGCCTCCAAGGTGTATTACGTTGCAGATGTTGAATATGCGTCCCGTATCTCCGCCCTTTCCGATCTCGATGTTCATAAAGCGGACAGTTGTCGCCGTAAGGGCGCCTGTGATGCAGGAAACGATAAGGACTGTACTGCCTACGGTGCTGTAGATACCGACATCCCCGGCGCCTATCGCCTTCAGCACGAGGCTGGAGGTGATAAGGCCCACGATAATCGTCACGGCCATCCTGATATAGATTATGACCGTATTCCGTGTGATTCTGAGCGTTCCGCTGCCTTCCATCGTATGCAAATATAACCTATTTTTCTTATATTTGTAGATTGTATGGACAAGGTATTAGGGATTGTAGTGGTAGATTTCCGTTCTACCGCTGCGACGGCAAGGTTCATCCGCGAGGATATTTCGCGGATATCCCTTCCTTATGCCGTTGCTATCGTTATGAACGGTTGTTCGGACACAAGGCCAATGGAAGAAGCTCTGAATGACTTCGACGGTGGCCCCGTCACCGTCCTTGCAAACCCCGGGAACGAAGGCTTCGCAAAGGCCTGTAACAAGGGCGCGGAGGCCCTGAGGCACAGGTATGGGCCCGAATTCCTTCTCTTTACGAACAACGATGTCCATATGGCGGAAGACGATGCCGTAGAGCGGCTTGTCGCGAAGCTGAGGACACTGCCGGATACGGGTATCATCGGCCCGGAAATCGTCGGACCGGACGGGAAAAGGCAGAGTCCGGAGCCGTACCGGTCTTTCTCCAACAAGCACCTTCTGCCGTATTGGGGCAAGCTTACTATGAAGCGGGAACGGCTTCGCCGAGCGACATTCGAGGATTATGCCCAGAATGCGAAGGAGGGCTGGTGCTACAGGGTGATGGGCTCGTTCTTTGTCGCGAGGGCTGAGGATTTCTTCGGGGCGGGGGAGATGGACCCGGCGACTTTCCTTTACGGGGAGGAGGCGATACTCAGCGAAAGGATGGCAAGGATTGGCCGGAAGGTGTATTTCTATCCTTCCGTCCGCGTCGTCCACGAGCACGGGGCAACAACGAAGAAGCATTTTTCCAGAATAAGGATACGGAGGATGAAACTCCGCAGTGACATATACTATTACAGGACGTACCGGAAGGTAAAAGCGGCGGAAATAGCCGCGGCGCGCCTTACCTACTTCCTTAAAGATATTACGTTCCGATGAAAGGACAACCCAGAATTTATGTTTCTCCGCAGGTAAAGCGGGGTGAGAAGGCATACAAGTGCCGCTATTTCAGATATCTCAAGGAAAGCCTTGAGCCCTACTACGACGTGCTTGACCCTAAGGACAAGCCCTGTCTTACCCAGAGTACGGCCCTCCTTGCCCACAGTTTCTGCGCTGATGTCTATCTTCTGAGTTTCCTCGAGAACATAGGCTGGCACAGGATGGCCTGGGCCCAGCATATCGTCGTTCTGCTAGCCCTTTGGATAATCCGCGCGCGGAGGAAGAAAATCGTTTTCATCTATCACAATATCGTCCCCCACAAGGGCGAGAACCGGATTACAAGGTCCATCACGGCGCGTCTTTTCAAGGATGCTGACCTTGTCATAGCCCATTCCGCCGCCGCCGCGGAGGTTGCCCGGACGAGAACAGCTCCGGAAAAGGTCATTATGGCCCAGCATCCTGTCGTACGGCGCAGGGCGAAGTGGGAATACAGCTCCACGGAATATGACATTTTCATCTGGGGTGACATTCTGCCATACAAGGGGGTTGCGGAGTTCCTGGAGAGCGGAGTGGCCTCTGACAAGCGTGTGCTCATACTTGGGCAGTGCTCTGACCTGTCAATTATCCGGAGAATTGAAGCGCATACCGGTTATGGTGTGGTTTTTGAGAACCGTAGGCCGTCCTTTGATGAAGTGGCCTGGCATTCGGGAAGGTGCAAGTATGTGCTGTTCCCTTATCTTCCGGGAAGTGTCTCGGGCTCCGGCCTTCTGATGGATACGATTGCGATGGGCGGAACCCCCGTGGGCCCCGATACAGGTGCCTTCAAAGACCTTTCCGAACTTGGAATATGCATCGTCTACGATTCGTATGAGGAGCTTCGGAAAATCCTTCACGAGGACCATAGGATAGACACGAAGGCGGTCGAAGCTTTCGTCCAGGACAACTCCTGGCCAGCCTTCGCCGCGACGATAGAAGGACACCTGGCCTGACATTTTGGCCGAAACGTAATTTGTTGCTATATTTGTAAGATTTAATTTTATCTGGAGAAAGAGTATGGCATTTTCTGATATACTGAAGAAAATCTTCGGGTCCAAGAGCGACCGGGATATGAAAGCCGTAAGGCCCATCCTTGACAAGATCCTCGCTCTTTACCCGTCAATCGACGCGCTTTCCAACGACGAGCTCCGCGCCCGCTGCCAGCAGATCCGCGCCCGCATATTTGAAGTCGAAAAACCGTTCGAGGCCCGTGCCGCCCAGATTAAGGCGCAGCTCGAGAGCGACATCCCCGTTTCCGAGAAGGAAAAGCTCGCAACGGAGCAGGACAAGCTCGTAAAAGATGAGGATGAGGCTATCGAGAAAATCCTCAATGAGGTTCTCCCGGAGACGTTCGCCATCGTCAAGTCTACCGCGCGCCGTTTTGCCGCGAGCCCCACAATCGAGGTCACCGCTACTGATTTCGACCGTAACCTCGCCGCTTCCGGCAAGGAATTCGTCCATATCGAGGGCGACAAGGCAATCTGGGACAACCACTGGATTGCCGGCGGAAACGAGATCACCTGGGATATGGTCCATTATGACGTGCAGCTCATCGGCGGTATCATCCTGCATCAGGGAAAGATCGCTGAGATGGCGACCGGTGAGGGAAAAACCCTCGTCGCTACGCTGCCTGTCTTCCTTAACGCCCTTGCAGGAAAGGGTGTCCACGTAGTTACGGTCAACGACTACCTGTCAAAGCGTGACTCTGAGTGGATGGGCCCGCTGTATCAATTCCACGGGCTGAGCGTCGACTGCATTGACAAGCATCAGCCCAACAGCGATTCCCGAAAGAAGGCTTACGACTGCGACATTACTTTTGGTACGAACAATGAGTTCGGTTTCGACTACCTCCGTGACAATATGGCTACGCGTATGTCTGACCTCGTCCAGAGGAAGCACCACTACGCTATTGTCGATGAGGTGGACTCCGTCCTTATCGATGACGCCCGTACCCCTCTGATTATCTCCGGTCCTATGCAGAGGGCCGCTGACGATGAGCAGTTTATGGAGTACAGGCCTTACGTCGAGAACCTTTACAACAAGCAGAGGGCTCTGGTGACATCGACTCTGAACGAGGCCAAAAAACTCATTGCCGCCGGCAACGAAACTGAGGGCGCAAAGCTGCTGCTCCGCTGCCACAAGGGTCTCCCCAAGTATCAGCCCCTTATCAAGTTCCTCTCCGAGCAGGGTATGAAGGCCCTTATGCAGAAGGCGGAGAACTACTATATGCAGGATAACGAACGGGAAATGCCCCAGGTCACAGACGAACTCTACTTCGTCATCTCCGAGATCCAGAATTCCGTCGATATGACAGACAAGGGCCACGAGGTGCTTGCAAACTCGGTCTCGGACCCTAACTTCTTCGTTCTCCCGGATATGGGCTCCGCAATCGCCGAGATCCAGAACGACGCTTCGCTTTCCCCTCTGGAAAAGGCGGAGAAAAAGGATGCCCTGATGGAGGATTTCTCCCTCAAGAGCGAACGTGTCCATACCGTAATCCAGCTCCTTAAGGCCTATGCGATGTTCACCAAGGACATCGACTACATCATTTCCGAGGACGGAAAGGTCAAGATTGTAGATGAGTCCACGGGACGTATTATGGAAGGCCGCCGCTGGAGCGACGGACTGCATCAGGCCGTAGAGGCCAAGGAGAATGTGAAGGTCGAAGCCGCAACGCAGACCTTCGCAACCATCACCCTCCAGAATTACTTCCGTATGTATCACAAGCTTGCCGGTATGACCGGTACCGCTGAGACTGAGGCAGGGGAGTTCTGGGATATCTACAAGCTGGATGTCTGTGTCATTCCTACCAACCGTCCGGTTATCCGCGACGATCAGGACGATGTCATCTACAAGACAAAGAGCGCTAAGTTCAAGGCCGTCATCGAACGCGTCGTGGAGCTGTCCAAGGCGGGACGTCCCGTCCTTGTAGGTACCACTGACGTCGAGACATCCGAGCTCCTTGCCCGTATGATGCGTCTTCGCGGTCTCCATCCTAACGTCCTGAACGCAAAGGAGCACGCCCGTGAGGCTGAGATCGTAGCCCAGGCCGGCCAGTCCGGAAAGGTCACCATCGCAACCAATATGGCAGGCCGTGGTACCGATATCAAGCTTACGCCCGAGGTCAAGGCGGCCGGCGGACTTGCCATCATAGGCACGTCCCGTCACGACTCCCGCCGTGTTGACCGTCAGCTCCGCGGCCGTGCCGGACGTCAGGGAGACCCCGGTTCTTCCACATTCTACATTTCCCTCGAGGACGACCTTATGCGTAAGTTCGGCTCGGAGAGGATTGCCGGAATCGTGGACAAGATGGGGATGGGAGAGGATGAGGCGCTTGTCGCTCCTATGCTTTCCAAGGCTATCGAGACCGCCCAGAAAAAGGTTGAGGAAAACCATTTCGGATGGCGTAAACATACCCTGGAGTATGACGACGTTATGAACTATCAGCGTGAGGCAATCTACAGCCGCCGCCGTAACGCCCTGTCCGGTGAAAGGATCGAAATCGACGTCCAGAATATGATGCTGGATACCGCCAACATCATTGCGGAGAAGGCGCCTTCGATGGACTATGACTCTTTCCAGGAATATGTTATAAGGACTCTCTCCATCGACCTTGGATTCGATGCTGATTTCTATGCTGACGCAAAGCCTGCGGACATTGCTGACAAACTCTTCGACCATATGCAGGAAGTGTATGCCCGAAGGAATGAGGCAATGATCGAGAAGGTTAATCCCGTCATCAAGCAGGTTTACGAGAAGCAGGGTTCGATGTATGAGAACATAGCAATCCCTATCTCCGACGGTAAACGGATGCTGAATCTCTCCGTCAACCTGAAAAAGGCCTACGAGACTGAAAGCCGCGAGATTGCGAAGGCCCTGTCAAGGAGTGTCATTCTCTATGAGATTGACGAATACTGGAAGCAGCACCTTCGCGATATGGATGACCTCCGTCAGAGCGTTCGTAACGCCGCTTACGAGCAAAAGGATCCTCTTGTAATCTATAAGCTTGAGAGCTACAACCTGTTCTCGGAGATGCTGGAGCAGCTGGATGAGGCTGTACTTACCTTCCTTCTCCGTGCATTTATTCCGCTTCGTGACGCATCTGAAGCCCGTCAGGCCCGAACTCCCCAGCCTCGCCGCGACCTCCAGCAGATGAGGACCAACGATCCTTCCCAGCTCTCCACTAACGGCGAGCAGAAGGCGCGCATCCCGGTTAAGGTTGAAAAGAAGATCGGCCGTAACGATCCCTGCCCCTGCGGCAGCGGCCTGAAGTACAAGAACTGCCACGGAAAGGGACTGGTATAGGCCCAAGGAAATGAATAATTGAATTGAAATATATGGCTACTAAAATGGAACCCACACTTAATCTGAATGAAGTTTCGAGGATTTCCGCCGGAACTGTCGTCAAGGGCGAAATCATCACCCAGAGCGACATCCGCATCGACGGAACCCTCGAAGGGAAAGTATACTCGAAGGGCCGTGTCGTTGTGGGCGACAAGGCTGTGGTAAAGGGCGATATCGTTTGCCTGAATGTTGACTTCTGCGGGAATATGAAGGGTAATTTCTATGTAAAGGATACACTTCTGCTGCGCGCCGGATGCTCTGTTGAAGGTGATCTTCACGTCCGCCGCCTCCAGGTTGAACTCGACGCCCGCTTCAACGGAAACTGCAAGATGATATCGGAGGCTGAGTATGACAAGCTCGCATCCAGTATTAGCGGCGCTCCTGCTCCGGAGGTGAAAAAGCCGGCATCTTCGCTTCCTGAGCCCAAGAAAGGACCTGCAAAATAAATTTTTGTTATATTTGTACGGTCGTTTGACAAATGGGGATGTTTTGGTTTTGACAGCGCCTATGTCGGACGGTAAGCACGCCGGGCGTCGGAATTTTGCCCGTTAATCTCAGATTCCAAACTACAGTTGCCAATAGCAACAATTATGCACTCGCTGCTTAATTCGCTTAGCGGATAAGCTTAATCCGGGACGCCAAGGCTGCGCCCCCGACGAGTATCCCTCGGACTTTACGCCTGTTATGTTCCGGTTCAGGGGTATCATTCAAACAGGATGCGACGGCGGACACCTTTAAAGCCGTTCAAGTCTTAAAGGATAAGGATCAGGCTCCGCCCGTCTTCCGGCAGGCTCCATCCCGACAATCAAAGGAAGAATAAGCGTGTAGAAAGCTGCCTGGTGAGACGTTTGGACGGCGGTTCGAGTCCGCCCATCTCCACAAATACGGCTGAAAACCAGCCACTTATCAAAAAGGGACACCAAAAGGACACTAAATTGACCTAATGGTGTCTTTTTTTTATGCCGTCAAAGAGCGACATCGCCTCGGCCTTGGTGTCCTGCGAGACGGCGATATAGGGCTTCATGGCCTTGTAGTCTTCGTGCCCGGTCCATTGCATGACCACCGTAGGAGAGATGCCCATCGCCAATGCGTTGCAGATGAACGTCCGCCGCCCACAATGAGACGAAACCATCTCCCACTTTGGATGCACCTCATCATGCCGCTCCGAGCCCCGGTACCAGGTGACGTGCACGGGCTCTTCAATGCCGCACAGCCGGCACAGCTCGTGCAGATTCCGATTGAATACCTGGTTCGAGAACGGGGGCAACACCCGGTCATCCGGGAGGCCTTCATCGATGTAGCGCCAGAGGATCTCCCGGCTCCATTTGTTGAGCTGGATGACCAAGGGCTCTGCCGTCTTCACCGTCGTGATGGAGAAAGAGTCCTCCCCGACATCCGACCAGCGCAGATTCATAGCATCCGAGAACCGGAGCGAGGTGAAGCAGCAAAAGCAAAAGACATCCCGCACCTGGCCCATAAGATGCTGCTCGCCCGGCTCCCACTCCCAGAGCCGCATGAGCTCCTCCCAGGAGAGAAAAACGATCGGACGCAAGTCCTGCCCCTTGAACTTTGGACGGAAATCCCGAAAGGCCTCCGAGGAATAGAAGCCCTTGGTAACTGCCCACCCGAGGAACCACCGGAGAAAAGACAGCATCCGCCTGACGGTGGAGTTTTTGTGGCCGCGCTTCTCCCGGAGGTACGTCACGAAAGAGGAAAGACCGGCATCATCGAAATCGGACCACTGGAGTCCGGGCCGCCAGGTAGCAAGATGCCGTCTGAACACCCGCCACTTTGTGTGCGTGCCGTCCGTCCAGGAATTCTTCGTGCCCTGCTCCAGGCAGAACTGGTCGAAAGCCGCGAAGACATCCTCCGAGGCCGGCACCTCGCTCTGGTAGGAGAGCCGAGCCTGCACCGCCGCCCGGACATCGGGCACGGTAGGAAAGACATCCTGCCGGGAGAACTCCGTGAACACCTCATCCGCCACGGACGTATAGCGGAAGATCTCAGCGTTGATGGTGGCCGCCGGCACACGGCGAGCGCCGTGGAATGAGCCCGGAGTGCAGCGCTGCAGCTCGGCATCCCAGCGCTCCGGATTGACCCGATAGCCGGTGTTCACCGTCACGATGAACCGCGAGCTGCCCCACTTGATCCGGCACTGCAGCTGAGGGTCCAGCTCACGATCGTGCCGGTGGAGGACAAAGAGCACACGATGCTTGATAGGAGCCGCCATCAGGACTGCCCCTCCCCGGACTTCGAGGCCAGCACCTCAAGACTGCCTGCCACGCCTTCCAAAACTCGCAAAAAGGCAGTGACCACCAAAAGCCATACGCCGACCCCTAAAAGGATCCAGACCGGCAGCAGGTCACCGGCCTCCCGGAAAGCGGAAGACGACACACCCCAATATATATACGCGCACGTGAGAAGACAAATAACTGCCGCTATGGCAGATACCACCCACGCCAGATGGGCAAAGCGGGAGCCTTTCATTTTAGCGAGTTTTGGAATTCTTCGATGATACCCAGGAGCCGGTCTATCTGTTCCTGGCTTTTTGCGTTTTGCGCATGGGCCTCCCGGAGGGCAGCGACCAGGCCGGCATCTGCGGAGACCGTCTGGTCGTGGCCGTTATTCACAGCATTCCCATCCCCCTGGATGGAGACCTGCCCGATCAGAGGCGAGACGTCCCACTCCTGGTCATTCTGGAGGATGCGCTGCCTCAGATGGAACGGCAAGTCCACCCGGCCATTTTCAATTTGAGAGACAAAGGACTTACTCACCCCGAGGAACTCCCCGAGCTCCTCCTGGGTCAATTTATTCAGGCGACGAAAGAGAGTCACCGGATCGTTTTTTACTGCCATAGCGAAAAAAAAATAAAGTTTTTTTACTGAAAGTGTAGGAAATTCCATTTATTATACTTAACTTTGCCGAAGGAAAGGAAAGAAAGTAAACAAAGTTAATTAAAAACCCTTAACAGACAAAGCAATGGCACAGAAAAACAACAACCCCAAGCAGGCCGAGTTCGAGCTCATCGAGAAACTCTTTGCAATGGACGGCTACTTCGCCGCCGCCTTCAGCAAAGAAGACATGGAAATCATGGGTCGGAACATCCTCGCCGACTACGACCTCCTCTGCGGAACAACCCGAGACGAGAGTGACAGAATCGGTCTTTGCCGGAGAGAGCTTGAAAGAGCCCACAAAATCATCGAAGAAAAGAGCCACCTCGTCAGCGACCTTACCACCGAGCGCGACGCCGCCATCTCTAACATGAGAGATGCCCAAAAGATGGCAGACCAGCTCCGCGACGAAAAATACAAGCTTCAGGACCGCATCAACAACTTAGAAATGCAGGTCCTCCGCAGGGACCTCATGCTCGGCAAAGACCTTTTAGACGAGCAGCGCCAGTCGCTGGCCGAAATACTCGAAGGCTTCGAAGACTAAGGAATCAACGGAGGGCCTGAGCAACCGGGCCCTCCACAAAACACAAAATAGACAATGGAAGTCATCAAACACAACAGCGGAAAGGCCATCGGCCAGATCAGCGTCCGGAACACCATCGCCACCATGGCCCCCGGCGAAGAATGGGTAAGCCAACCCGGAGAGATCAAGCTCTCTTACGCCCAGGTCTGCTGCTCCACCTACGGAGCCGAGACCGGCAAGCAATTCCACGTCAGCTCCCCGAAAGAGGCTGCCGGGCAAGTCACCATCAAAAGAGTCAAGTAAAATGGAATTTGAGACCCTCATCAACAAAATCGCGAAATACACCTGGCTCGGCCTTGGCGTCGCCTGCCTCGCCGGTGTCATCTTCGCCGGCGCCTGGTGGCACCTTGGAACCACCGGCATCTGCGCCATTATGTACCTCGGCTTCAAAGCAGAGGAATCCGAAGACGAATCAGCAACCGATGGACGATAACGAAATGTACTGCATTTGCTGTCACGGTCGAGGACTCGACCAGAGAGACAAAACCTGCCGCCGTTGCAAGGGCACCGGCTACGAACCGGACACCTTCGAAATGGGCCGAGGCCCGGCAGGCTGCCAAGCTTTGCAATTCCTTCCCTCGGTGGAGGCCTCCCACCGTTATGGCCGGAGCGAGAACCCTGGCGCCGGGCAGATCGAAGCTGCCACCGGCCACACCCGAGCACAAGCAAGGGCTAAAACACACAACACAATCAGTTAAGCTTTCACGCTCGGGCAGCGCTGCTGCGACGGTACCGCTGCCCTTTTTAACACGACAAAACGCCATGAACGACAACACGACATACATCACACTCACCCCGGAGGAGCTGCAGGACATCATCGCCCTGGCAGTCCAGAAGGCGCAGGCCCCCAAATGGGTCCGAGGAGTTGAGGGACTCATGCAGATCTTCCACTGCTCGGAAAGCACCGCCAAGAGGATCAAGAAAAGCGGTTCCATCAAGAGCGCCATCCACCAGCAAGGCCGGACCTTCATCACCAATGCCGACCTCGCCTGCCAGCTCTACGGCACAACAAAGAAACACTCTTAATATTTTTTAATATGGAACCCATCAAAGTACAAATCACCCTGGACCTGAGCGAAAGAGCGCTCTGCGCCATCGAAGGACTGGCCGCCGCCATCAGCGCACCCGCAGTAGCCGCGACTCCGGCCAGCACACCGCGCCGCCGTGCCACGAAGCCGGTGGAAACCAAGGAAGCGCTTGCCGCGCCTGAAGCCCAGGCCGCACAGCCTACACCTGAACCAGAGGCGGCTGCAGCAGCACCCGCTCCCGCCGTTGAGGATCTCCCTATCACGGATGACGAGCTCCGGCAGATCGTCAAAGAGGCCCGAGACCGTACCTCCTTCCCCGCCGTCCATGGACTATTTAATGAGTTCGGAATCAAAGCCAGCATCGAATGCCCGATGGAGCGCAGAGCAGAACTCGTCGACAGGTTGAACAAATTAGTAGCATAACACCATGCCGACCGACCACGCCATACTCGCTCCGTCAGCAGCGAAACGCTGGATGACCTGCACGCCTTCAGCACGGCTGGAGGCGCAGGTCCCGAACAAAGACACCGCCTACACCCGGGAGGGCACCATCGCCCATTCTATGGCAGAGCAGCTGCTGACCATCGCCCTGGAACAGCAATGGACCGGATGGCCTGATGACTTCCCCGAGAAATTCCGCATGGCCCACGAAGCCGCCGCCGAGGGAGGGCAGCTCGCCCCGCTCTTCGATGAGCTACGGAGCGCCGTCCGTCAGGCCCAGAGTGAGAACCTCGACCCCTGGGAGATGATGCAGACCGTCAGCGAGAACTACTGCCGGATTGTTTACGAAGACTTCCTGCAGGCCCGAAACGAAGACCCCGAGGCCGTCCTGCTCATCGAACAAAGACTCAAGCTCGGTGAATACGTCCCTGAGGGCTTCGGATCCAGCGACGCCGTCCTGATTTACGGAAGCACTCTGCAGGTCTATGACCTCAAATACGGCAAAGGCATCAAAGTGAGCGCCAAGCACAATCCGCAGATGATGTGCTATGCCCTGGGAGCCGTCCTCGGCCCCGGCGAGCTTTACGACCTCGACACCGTCAAGATGACCATCATCCAGCCCCGCCTCGAGTGGGTATCCACCGAGGAGACGACCTACTGGGACCTCTTGAAATGGGCCGCTGAGGAGCTCAAGCCTGCCGCCATTATGGCCTATCAGGGAGCCGGCGAATTCCAACCCGGAGAGCACTGCAGGTTCTGTAACGTTGCACCGCGCTGCAAGGCCCTGGCCGCAAAGGCAGCGACACTCAACGCCTCCAGAGGTGACTCCGCCCTGATGACCAACGAGGAGATTGCCGAGGCCATCCGGAACGCCGCCAGCCTCAAGAGCTGGATAGCAAGTCTCGAGGCCTACGCCTTGGAGAAAGCCCTGGAGGGTGAGACCTTCCCCGGCTTCAAAGTGGTGGAGGGCCGCAGCATCCGTCAGATCAGCGACCCCACCCGCGCCATGGCCATCCTCTCTGATGCCGGATTCGAGGAAAGCAGCTACGTAAAACCGAAAGAGCTCAAGACCATCACCGACCTCGAGAAGCTTCTCAAAAAGAAAGGCTTTGCAGAGCTGCTCGGAGACCTGGTCATCAAGCCCCAGGGCAAGCCCGCCCTTGTTGAGGAGAGCGACCCGCGCCCGGCCTTCAACTCCGCCAAAGAAGACTTTAAAGAATACCTGCAATGAACGAGTTTACAAATACGAACTACTCTCGCGGCCAAAATCCCGACCCCGTCGGAGTTTATCGTGTCCTGAAATCCGGAACCAAGGCAACCGCCCGCAAGTCCTACACTAATAATTTTTACTACGTCCGAGTTTACAAAGATGGCAGCGCCCAACCGACATCCGTTTGCAAGACAAAGACTCGGGAGGAAGCCGAGGCCGCATTCCTAAAATATCAACCCGAGTGGCAGGGCCCGATTCCTTTTTACGACAGGACCCAATCGTGCTACAAAAAGAAACTCAAGAATAAATTAAAAACGCCATGACTGCCGAAAAAGATTTCAAAGAAGCCGTGATGGCTGCCGCCAAAGAGCAAATCGAGCAAGCCATCAAGATCTACTCGGATACCGATGAGCTGACCGAGACCCAGGAGGATTATGCCTTAGACCTGGCCTCACGTCTGGACTTCGGCAAACTCTATAAGCTGGCCAAGGAGGAGAAAAAGCAAGAAATCCTCAAGGCCTTCGATGACCTGGAAGCAGACCTTTACAACCTCAAGGTCGCCCTTTTAAGACTCTAAACAACAAAGACAATGAAAATGAAAACACCCCCCCCCTCGGCAACCGTGAAATCCCGCACCTCATACAAAAGCCTCACAAGAAAGAATTTTCCCAAGGTAGCGCACCGAGTAAAAAATGGCCGCACGATAGAGGAAATATCCAGTGAGTTCAACTTCAGCATACCAAATACTGCTGAGATAGTCAAAGCAATACAAGCTCAAAAGAGCCCCACTTATGAAGGCACTCGGCAACTTAAGCGCCCCCACCACGCCAGAACAAGCGAAACACCCAACAACGTCCTCTTTGATATGCTCAACCTTCAAATCGTAGTGGACTGGCTCCGGAAAGAGGGCTTTGAAGTAACCATACATGTATCATAAACCATTTAAACGTCAAAACGTCATGAACGAAAACACGAACACCAGCACCAAGCTCAACATCGGCGAGTGCCGCCTGAGCTACGTCCACCTCTTCACCCCCGAAGTCATCACCGACGGCTCCGAGAAAAAGTACAGCGTCAGCATCATCATCCCCAAGAACAACACCAAGCTGGTCAGCCAGATCAAGCAGACCATCAACGCGGCCCTGCAGGCAGGCGTCGCCTCCAAGTTCGGCGGCCAGGCCCCCCGCGCCTGGAAAAACCCTCTCCGTGACGGAGACCTCGAGAGGGCAGACGATGAAGCCTACGCCAACTCCTTCTTCATCAACGCCACCTCCAAGACCAAGCCCGGCATCGTCAAGATCATGAAGATCAACGGCGTCAACAAGCTGGTCGAGGTCACAGACGAAAACGAGGTCTACAGCGGCTGCTACGGCATCGTAAACGTGGGATTCTACGCCTTCAACAATGCCGGCAACAAGGGCATCGCCGCCGGACTCAACAACGTCATGAAGACCCGCGACGGAGACTACCTCGGAGGCCGGACCAGCGCTCAGACCGACTTCGGAGGCGTCAACCTCGATGACTACGATCCCGACAACTGGGATATGCCCGAATAGCGGAAAGGAGCCCATAGCGCCAAGGCCCCGGACCGTTTACGTTTCATAAAGTTAGTAGTACAAACCAAAGGCGCTGGCAGCCGGAAAGACGGCACTAAGGGCCTCCGAGGGAGAGATAAAACCCTACTAAAACCTGCATAAGGAGGCCCTTTTTATGGCAGAATAGTATAACGGCATAAGCGCCAGGATGAGAAATCCGTCCGAAGGTTGCAAGCACTCATCGCTGGAGATTCCGGTCCGACTCCGGATCCTGCCACCAAACGCCGAAAGGCATAAAACACAAATCAAATGAAGACCTACATCATCAACCCCGACACCAACAAGCCCGTCAGCATTGAAGACTGGCGCAAGGATGAAGATCCCACCCGCGCAGAGATCCTCCTCATTGAGACCGACAACTACAAGCTCCTGATGCGCAAGAGCTATCTCCCCGGAGAGCACACCTTCGACGAGGCCCAGCAGGCCTGCGCCACCTTCCACCCGGAGGGTATGGACGGCATCACCTTTCGATGCCCGACCCGCAAAGAGTGCATTGACATCTACGACGCCCGCTACATCGGAGGCCTGGACGAGGCCATCAAGCTCATTGGAGGTGACTATGCCACGAGAGGCCGCTACCATTGGACCCTTGAAAAGGATGCCGACCCGAACTACGCCGGCTACGCCTGGTTCTCCCTCGGCTACTTCGGCTTCATGAGCCTCGGCAACATGTTCAACACGAACCTGGCGCTTCCCGTCGCGCTTTTATCAACCCTTTAGAGGCGCAGCGAAGCAAGCCTCCCCTTAAAACTTAGGGCAGGGCTCCGGCCCTGCCTTTATAACCCAGAGAGATGAAAGACCTACACATAGACATAGAGACCTACAGCCCGGAACCCATTGCAGACTGCGGACTTTACAAATACGCCGCCTCGCCCAAGTTCCAAATCCTACTGGTTGCCTACGCCGTGGACGACGAACCGACACAAATCATCGACCTGGCCCAGGGAGAGCAGCTGCCCTGGTGGTTTATCAAAGCCCTCTCCGACCCCTTCTACAGAAAATGCGCACATAACGCAACATTTGAACGCGTCTGCTTTTCGATGTACCTCAGGAGCAAGGGCCACCTGCAAAGCTGGGAATTCCTGGATCCCATCCAATGGCACTGCACAATGGTCCAGTGCAGCCGCTGCGGCCTTCCCCTGAGCCTGGCCCAGGCCGGAGCCGCCCTCGGACTCGCAGAGCAAAAGATGACCGAGGGCAAGACCCTCATCAAGCTCTTCTGCACGCCGAGAGAGATAAAAA
>ERZ842401.811-NODE-811-length-46092-cov-5.404979_pt1 | contig 46092 bp, 84 predicted proteins | sample MGYA00521270_ERZ842401 | MGnify/ENA primary metagenome ERZ842401 (study PRJEB31892, sample SAMEA3878208) | bioreactor metagenome | biome: Moose rumen | place: Sweden | collected 2011-10 | study: EMG produced TPA metagenomics assembly of the PRJEB12797 data set... | reverse complement strand
CCACTATACCATTTATATTCTTCTTTTATATTTGTCATAAACCCTCCTTCTAGAATTTATCTATAGAATTTCTTCTTTCATAGGTATAATAAATTATTAAAAAATATAAGTCAAACAACAGATTTGGTTATTTTGTTACAAAAATAAAACAGATTTTGTAAATCTGTCTAGTAAAATTTAAAAATCTGTATATTTTTTTATACAGATTTGTTAAAACTATAAAAGTTTATTTTTTTAGATTTATATTTAATTATATTTGAATAATTGATTAGATATAACTACTTTTCTACATAAAAAATAACAAGACTAATCTTGTTATCTTATTTTTGTTCTAGGAGTATCTACAAATGAAGTATCTTCATTATATAAATTTGTATTATATTGTTGTTGTGTATAAGTTTCTACTGGTGTAAATAATTCTTCATCTTGGATAAAATCTACTGAATCATTTACTACATTCGTTTTAATATCATCATTTGTATCAATAAATTCATTATTATCAAATTTAGATTCTTCTTTAGCTAAACTTTCTAATGTTGTAGGTTCTTCTGGTAATTCATAATTATCAATAAAATCTACTGAATTATTTGTTACATTAATATCTTCATTTGTATCAATAAAATCATTATTATTTATTTCATTATTTTCTTCTAGTTTTACATTTGATTTATTTATTTCATTATTTTCTTCTAGTTTTACATTTGATTCATTCATCTCATAATTATCTTCAATAGATGGTTTTATTTCTGTTTCATTTATTTCTTCTTTATTAGAATCAGCAAATGTTTCTTCTAATGGTATATCAAATTCTGAATTATAATCATTGTTAGAAATTTCTACGTCTTTTTTAGTTTCTTCTACTACTTCTTCTGGTTTTGGTTCTATCTCTTTTATATTCCTATTTTCAAAATCATCTTCTAATTGTTCTTGTTTTGTACTGATTATTTCTAATAATTCAGGTACATTTTTAATAGTTTCTGAATCACATATAGTTCTATGAAGATCATTATACATATTATGTAAAAATTCATAATGTTCTAATGCTTCTCTATAATCATCACCTTTATATGATTTTATTCTTAAATCGCTTTCTTTTATAAATTCTTCTGTTGCTTCTTCTAATTTAATATTTGCTAAAGCCATTTTATTAAAAGAATATTCAAATGTTTTAATTACATAAGCTTCATATTTTCTTTGTTCATTTTCATAATTAACTCTTTGTTGTTGTACTTGATCATATTCCTCTTTACTTTTATTATAATTTTCTAAGGCAGTTGCTTTAAAATTTAAGAATTCAGTTTTTCTATTTTCAAGAATATTAATTTCATTTTCTAGTTCTTCTTTTCTTGATAGTTCTATCTTTGAGATTCTTCCACCTAATCTATTCTTTTTAGAATTTATTTTATCTAATTCATTGCGTTTAGATTCTAAGCTTTTTTCAATAGCTTCTTCTGATACAGTACCTTCAACATATTTTTTTAATTCATGGTTATATTTATTAAATTCTTTAGCATAATTATTATAGCTATCTTTTAATTTATTTTCTTCTTCTAATGATGAAATAATTTGTTGATCATTATATGTTATTTCATCGAGAAAAAGTTGAATTCCATTCATATCTATTTCTTCACCATTTACTAATGATAAAGTTTGTTCTTTGTTATCTGTATATACTGGATATTTAATATTCCATACACTTAAATCTTTATATTCTTCTTCTAAAACTTTTAACTCCCACGAATTTTTTATATTTTTCATATAATCACCTAATATAATAATAATATAATTTTAGAAAAAAATCAACTATATTTTTTCTAACAGTTGATTTTCATTCCATATTTCTATATTTAATTCTTTTGCTTTATCATACTTACTACCAGGATTTTCTCCAACAATAACATAATCTGTTTTTTTAGTAACACTATTTGTTACTTTTCCACCTCTTTTTTCTATCTCTTCTGATGCTTCATTTCTGGTTAATTTAGAAAGTGTTCCAGTTAATACAAAAGTTTTATTATTAAAATTATCATCTTCTTGTATCTCATTTTCATAAGTCATATTAAGTCCTAATTCTTTTAATTTATTAATTAATGAAATATTTTTTTCTTCTTTAAAATAATTATAAACTGATAAAGCAATTACTTCTCCAATATCATCTATCTCTAATAACTGTTCATAAGTAGCACTAATAATATTATCGATATTTCTATATTTATTAGCAAGTATTCTAGCTGTTTTTTTACCAATATATCTTATTCCTAAAGCAAATAATAATAAATCTAATGAATTATCTTTGCTTTTTTCTATATTTGAAAGTAAATTATTAATACTTTTTTCGCCAAATCCTTCTAATTCCATTAATTCATTTTTATATTTGTATAAATTATAATAATCTGGTATTTCTTTTAAATAACCTTTATTATAAAAATCTTCTACAATATTTTCACCAAATCCTTCTATATTCATAGCTTCTCTTGAAGAAAAATGAATTAATCCTTCTATATTTCTAGCATCACAATAATCATTTGGACAAAAATAATGAGCTTCTTCTTCCTTTTTTATTAACTTAGTACCACATATTGGACAATTACTAATCATTTTAAATGGTATTTCATTACCGGTTCTTCTACTTTTTTCTACTCTAACAACTTCAGGAATAATATCTCCTGCTTTATGTAATACAATAGTATCATTAATCATTATATCTTTTTCTTTAATATATTCTTCATTATGTAGAGTTACACTTCTAACTACGGATCCCGCTAAATGAACTGGATCTAAATCAGCACGAGGAGTTATTTTACCAGTTCTTCCTACACAAAATTCAATATTATGTAGTTTTGTTAATACTTCTTCTGCTGGAAATTTATAAGCAATTGCCCATTTAGGTGTACGAGAAGTAAATCCTAATTTTTTTTGTTGTTCTAAATCATCAACTTTTATCACTATACCATCTATTTCATATGGTAATTCATTTCTTTTTAAAGTCCACTCTTCTATATATTTTATAACTTCTTCTATTTTATTACATTTTTTTATATTGGAATTTACAACAAAACCTAATTTGCTCATATAATCTAATGCTTCTGAATGTTTTTTAATATTAAATTTTTCTGGTTCAGGTAAATGATAAATAAAAGTAGATAGATTTCTTTTAGCCGCAATTTTAGAATCTAATTGTCTAACAGAACCAGCTGCGGCATTTCTAGGATTAGCAAATAAATTTTCACCACTTTTTTCTCTTTCTTCATTTAATTTATTGAAAGATTTTTTTGGCATGTAGATTTCTCCACGTACTTCTATTCTTTCTTTTTCTTTAATGGTCATTGGTATAGATTTAATTGTTTCAACATTATGAGTAATATCTTCTCCAATAATTCCATTTCCTCTAGTAGATCCTCTTACTAATTTACCATCATCATATATAAGTGAAACAGATAATCCATCTATTTTTAATTCACACACATAAGATGGATTACTAATTGTTTTTCTTATTCTTTTATCAAATTCTATAACTTCTTCTTCACTAAAAATATCTCCTAGAGACATCATAGGTACAGAGTGTTCTACTTTTTTAAATTCATCTATTACTTTTCCACCAACTCTTTTTGTAGGTGAATCTTCTCTTACTAATTCTGGATATTTCTTTTCTAATGATTCTAATTCATGATAATAATCATCATATTCTTGATCTGTTATAGTAGGATTATCATTTGTATAATATTCAATACTTGCTTTATTAATTATATTGATTAATTCATCTATTCTCTTTTCTATCATGTTATTCTCCTTTTATTGTTTTAATATATATGCTCATTAAAAATTCATTTGGAAATAATAAACATAACTTTTTTATTTCTTCATATTCATTGTTTTTGATAAGTTCATATAAATATTTTATCATTACTTTATTATTTAGATATACTTTTAATTTATTTTTTTCAACATTTTCTTCTATTTCTTTTAAATTAATATCTATCTTATTAAATCTATCAATTATTAATCTATTATATTTATAAATACTATAAATATATGAATCATCTATATCTAATATATAACCTAATTTTTCTATATTTTTATCAAATGTATTTTTTAATTTATTATTATCTTTATATATTTTTTTAAGAGTTACATTTTCTAATATTATTTTATTTATTTTATTATTTTTTTTAAGTATATTATCTATATTATTTAAATAATTATTTTTATATCTATTAAAATTATATTTTAAATTATTTATCTTAAAAGTATATTTATCTCCATCTAATCTTTTATAAAGTTTCATTGTATCATTAAAACCTAGTCTTATTCCTCTTCTAGCACTATTCTTTTCAAATTTTAAAAATGAATCTATTTTATTTTTAGGTTTAATATATGTTATAGATATATTAGTTTTAACTATTCTTTTTATTCCAACCTCTTTTAAATCAACCGCAATTATTTCAGTCGCACCTAATTTTATAGCTAAATTAATAGGTAAATTATCATAAAATCCACCGTCTATATAGTATTCATCATTAATTTTTTTTAATTTGAAAGCTGGAAAACAAGAAGCAGATGCGACTAAATAATCATCTAAATTTTCTCTATTTAAATCTTTTTTTGTTATTTCTACATGTTTCATTGATGGTACTTTTACTGTTATTAAACCAAAATTAATATTTGATTTAAAAAATTTATCAGGCTTTATACATTTTTTAATAGTACTTTCTAAATTAGATACATCAACTCCACCTTTTAGTGCATTATCTTTATAAAACTTTAATATTTCTTCTTTATTATAATCATTACTAATTTCAAATATATCATCATATGATAAATTGTACCATAAAAATAAAGCTTTTAAATAAGTCTTTTGTGTCATTAAAGCTCCATTTAAAGCTCCTACACTAGTACCTGTTACAATATCATAGTCAATACCTAGTCTACGTAAAGCTTTCCAAACCCCTATTTCATAAGATCCTTTAGCTCCACCACCAGAAAGTACAATTGCTCTCACATTATCACCTACATATATTATATCAGTTTTTTGTATTTTTTTTAATATTATGATAAAATTATTTAAGATAGGTTGTGATTTATGAATAATTTTTTAAATTTGTTTTTTATATTTTTTATATATTCATTTATAGGATGGATAGTTGAAACAATATATGTAAGTTTTAAACAAAAAAAGGTAGCAAATAGAGGTTTCTTAATCGGACCATATTGTCCTATATATGGAATAAGTGCGACAGTAATGTTACTTACACTATCTAAATATAAAGAAGATGTATTAATTTTATTTATCATGGGAATTGTAATTGCGTCCATCTTAGAATATTTAACAAGTTTAATATTAGAAAAATTATTTAGAGTTAGATGGTGGGATTATTCTGATCGTATATTAAATATCGATGGAAGAGTATGTTTACTTAATAGTATATTATTTGGAATATGTTGTGTATTATTACTTATTTATTTAAATCCTTTTATAGAAAGTGTTATATATCACATACCACTTAATATTAAAAATTTTACTGCTTTATTATTATTTATATTATTTAGTATTGATACATTCTTTTCACTTAAAACAATACATGATATTAAAATAGAAGTTAATTATAACTTACGAAAAGACTATACTGAAGAAATATCTTCTAAAGTAAAAGAAGCATTAATTAATGAATCTAAATCATTTAAAAGAATATTAAATGCATTCCCTAATTTTAATATAATAAATAAAGTAAGAAAATAACTAGCAATCAGCTAGTTTTATTATTTAATTAGTTTATAGGTTTTTTATTCACACCCATTTTTAAATTTTACATATGTTATATTGAATATAAAAGAAGGGGTGGATTATATGTGTAATGAAAATAAAGATTGTAAATGTATTGCTGAAATATTAACAGTTATAAGCATTCTTCAACAAAATGCTTCTTGTTGCGGTGATCAATGTTTAGATACATATAATCATTTATGTTGTTTGTAGATATTAGATTATTTTTCCATACTAATTATTTTAAATATATGATATCATATTGTAGGATAAAAAGGTAGTATGTTGTATGTTAAAAATAGTAGTATGTGAAGATATGGAAGAGTTTAAAAAAACTTTTATTTCCATTATAAAAGAAGTTATAATCAAATTTAATATAGACTATGAAATTATATCATTCTATGAATATGATAACAAATTAGAAGAAATTATAAAATCTAACGAAATTAAAATATATATTTTAGATATTGTCTTTCCTGGTATGGAAGGCACACAAATTGCAAGTATGATTAGAAATTATGATATAAAAAGTTTTATCATATTTATAACCTCGTATTTTGATGATAATATGAATAAATTAATTAATAATAGATTTATGTTTTTAAAATATATTAATAAAAACAGTGATTATAAAAAAGAATTAATTGAAAATTTATCATATGCTTTAAAAAATATTTATAAAAATAATATTATTGTTTTAAATTATAATAACATTAAATGTAGAATTGCAACAGAAGATATTTTATATATTTATTTCATAAAAGTTGAAAGAAAAATTTGTATTGTAACAACTTATAATAATTTCAAGTTTAATATGTCATTAATAGAAATTTTTAATATGTTGAATGATAATTTTATGTATTCTTATAAATCCTGTATAGTTAATATACAACAAATATCATATATTGATAAAAAAAATAAACTAATTATATTTAAAAATAAAGCTAATATAAATATGTTATCTAAAAAATATATGAAAGAAATACTTGATTATTTAAGTAAAAAGACCAGTTAGGTCTTTTCTATTTTAAAAACATAATGTCCATTTACTAATACTTCCATGTAATCTTTATAGTTCTGTATAGATATTGTTCTTATATCTGTACCCCACTTTTTAATTAGTGTTTCTAGCTCAATAAACATACCATTTTCCCCCGTTTCTTGTTTGTATATACTAACACATTATTTTGTCGAATTTCGTCGAAATATGTCGAATGATTAATATTGACTTTTTAATTAACTACAATTAAAATATAAACTGTTCTTTGGAACAAATTTCATACTGTCTAACATAGACACTGGGGTATATCCCCTTTTTTTTATAAAAAAATAGCTAGGAATTTAATCTAGCTATTATAAATTACATTGTTATTTTCTGTTAATGATAGTATATCTGCTAAATTACAATCATTATTTCTATGATGTTTATATAACCTTTCAATATTTATTGGTTTTGACTTTCCATCTATTTTTCTATCACCATAAATTCCTAAATGATATAAATCCACTAAAATTAATTTTAAATTATTTCCATGGTAACTAAAATATAAATGTAATTCTTTATTATAAATATTTTTCATTTTTAAAATATATCTACAGTCTTTATTAGTATATTTTATTTTTTGAATTTCTTTTATTATTTCAAATAGTCTATCAACTCTATAGCCTTTATCAATACCATCTTCATCAAATTCAAAATCATCAATAAACGAATAATCTTGTTCTAAATATTGAATATAGTACTGTAAAACTGAATCATATGCATCATCATCATAGCTCTTTGCAAAATTAGTAAAATGTTGACTTTTTATATTTTTAGATTTTAAGCCAAATGAAAAATCAGTTATATTATATTCTTCATATTTTTGTGGTCTTTCAAATTGATTTCTTTGAAATCTTGAATTATTAAATTTGTCTAACATATTCTCTAATTATTTCTTCTTTTGGTATTTCTTCATTATGATCAATGTCATCTTCATGAAAATGATTAATCCAACATTTATCCTCATGTGAAATTTTAACTAAATTAAAATCACTCGCTTTAAGTACATCGTTTAAAATACCATCAATAAATTCTTTTACATATTCGTTACCTTCAAAAATTTTGTCATTGGTATATTCTTCAATTTTATTGCTGTTTCTGTAAACATATGGTACTACAGGTCCATATACCCATGCTTGTATTTCATCATCAAATAAATATTCATTAAAATCATTTGAAAATTCTCTATTATCAGTATTGTTTCCTTCATGTACAAATGCTCCCCAATATGCAAAACAAAAATAAAGAGATTTTTGTAATTTTAGTGGAGATATTTTTTTATTAGGATTATTATAAATTTCTTTGTATTTATAACTAATATAACTTGCTAATTCCATTGCACTCATAATTCCTACATTATTCATACATGTTCCTCCTCTATTATATTTATATTATAATGTAACAAGTGAAAAAAGTAAACAATATCCTACTATTAATTAAATAATTTGTCAATATATTTACATAAAATTTAAGAATTAGGAATTACTCCTAATTTCTTTTATTTTAATTTTATAATGATAATTATCTGTTGTATACATATTAAAATTATTATCTTCATATTTTATATGATCTATTTGTGGGCTGGTTCTTATTATTTCACAATATTCATGTATTGTAAGTAAGTTTTGTCTTAATTTAATATATTGTTCTATTTCGTGTGAATACATTATTTTCTCTTTATTTGAATAGCAGTTATTTCTTCTCCAAGATTTCCAGCATATCCATTTTTACTATCATTAATATTGTATCCATTTACCCATGGAAGCCAACCTCTTTTTTTAGTTCTAACTCTATAAATGCAATCACTCATTGCAATACCATCTATAGACTTACCATATATACCAGCATATCCATTATCAGTTGAATCCCATTTAGATACTTCTGATAACCATTTGCCACCTTTTATATGTGCTCTATATTTGATACCTTCTTTTACTTGTAATCTATCAATTCTTGTTTGTTGATTACCAGCTGTTGTTCCATTTGATACTGTAGCATACCAATGTCCATTTCCTACACGATATGTTACTGTTTTTTTAGTAGATGAATTGTTTATTTTGTTTGCTTCATCTGCTATATATTGTAATTTACTTATTAAGTAATTACCAGGACAAGTTGTATTTGCATACATTCTATGATATGTTAAATTCTTTTTAGGTACTAATTTACCTAAGTTATTTCTTTTAGCTATATCAGCTACTAATCTTATTAAACTTTGTAGTGCTTTATCACTTACTGTCCAATCTCCACCAGTTTTATTATTTGATGTTTCTATTGTAACAGCTCTACAATTACTTATCCAATTAGAGTTTGTCCATGCTGTATTTGATTCATCAACATAATTTCCTATTTTACCATCGTTTCCTATTCCATAATGTGCTGAACCATTTCTACCTTTTTTTTGAAATATGTAACCACATTGTTCGGCAGTCAAAACACCTGCCATATGATGTATTGTTATTTCACTTATTTTTGAACTTCTTCCTTTTGTATAGTTAGAACTATCTGCAGGAATTGTTACTTGTGTTAATGGTGATTTACTCATTTTCATCACCCTTTCCATTTTCAAATTCTTCTATTTGTTCTTCTGTTAAAATTATTTCTTCCATACTACTCATCTCCATTTAATTTTTCAAAATATTTTTTGAATGGTAATTTCTTTATTCCAATTTCCCCTAAATTTTCATAAAATGATATTGCTTCTGTTGTAACGCATATTATTGCTGAACCATATAAGAACATATTTACTTTTACTAATAAATCAATTACATATCCTATTAGTAAAGCAATTATCCATCCTATTTTTTTGATATACCCATCTCTACTTATTGATGAGTTCATTTTATGATTTTTTAATGCTTTAAGATATCCTGTTAAGACATCTCCAAATATAAATACTCCACACATTGTAAACAATGTTTTAGGGTCATTTATTTGTAATAATTTTTCTATAAATTCTTCCATATATTATTTTCCTTTCTAATCGGTAGTTTTAGTGTATTCTGCTATTACAATTGCTTCTCCATTAATAAATGTTCCTGTTGAACTTCTTATAACTATTTGACCATTCATCCAATTTGTTCTAACAAAAGAACTAGAACTTTCATAATAATTTAATGGATATTCATAATATGTACCATTATCATTAACTTTAATATAACCATAAACATTTATGATAGTGTCACATGAATTTATAGTAATTACTAAAGTACTACCACTTACTTTTGTTCCTTGTATTACTTTCCTATAAATTGGCTTACCATCAGTCCATTTCATTCCTGTATCTATCTCATCTGTGAAATAACTAGGTAGTCCTGCTCCACCCTCAATATATTGACTTGTTTTCTTTATTCTCATATTAATCCTCCTTAACTGTTTCTACAGTTATGTATGTAAAATTACCATCACTTGGAATTGTAGCACCACTTCTTGTTAAAGTTCTTATATAAACGGATATTGTATCTCCCTCTGATACACTAATTAATTTTGGTGAAAAAAACATAGTTTCATATAATCCTCTAACTATCATATTAGTTACAGATATATTATTGTTATTTTTTTTGATTAATGCCATTATTCTATCGCCACTTTGCATACCATTAGAAAGGTTTACTTGTGATGATATTTTTATATAATTAATTCCTGAACCTATAACAACACTTCCACTACTTAATGATAAATTAGCCCCAATTTTTATTATTTCTTTATTTAATGTTAATTTTTCTTCATTTGTTGAAGTGGTAGCATAATCACTGTTTAATCCTGCTGTTATTATATTTGTTCCAATTACTTCTTCCCATCCATCAGGAACTACACTACCATCATAATCAACTTCTGTTCCTACTGGTAATGTATCAAATGCTTTTACTTTTACTTCTTTTATTGTTCCATTATCGTTATATTTCATAATTTATTCCTCCTTAATCAGTTGTTTTAGTATATTCTATAATTGCATAACCAACATATGCAGTTCTATCGCCATTACAATATACATTAATTGTTGATGAATTAAGATAAGTGTCAAATCCTATTTTTACATTATTATATGTTCCACCAACATTTCCAACTGAAAAACATTGAAAGTTACTTGCCGATTGATTTGTACCTCTTTGTAAACACACATCTACAACTCGCCCAAATTCCATATTAGCAATTCCATGTGCTACCATTTTTAAATCATTGTTTTCCATATTACCCATATTTACAACTTTTCTATACAAAGGTTTTCTATCAATCCATGTACCTATTCTTACTTCATCAGTTGAATATGTATGTAATTTATTAATATAATCAGCACTATACCCTACTTTTGTACTTTCACTATATTCATTTACTATTTCACTTCCACTATTTTGTACTTCATCACTATCTATCCATAGTTTCCAATCTTCTACTGTTGGTTCTTCTGAACTTATTACAATATCTGTTGTTGATGCACCACCATCATATAAATCCTTAATAGCATCATCCATATGTTTTAAATTAGTAGCATTAACTGGTGTTTTACCAGTTGACTTATTTTTCCAATTTACTGGTTCATATGTTTTTGCCATATTAACCACACTCCTTAATTAAATATTTATTTTCTATCATAGAATTATCTATATTTTTTTTATTATTAATAGTAAATGCAATCAACATTCCTAATAACAAAAAAACCAAATATTCTATTATTTGATTTGTCTTACTTTTCATTTTCTAATACCTCAATTCTTTTTTCCAATTTTTCTATTATTTCTTGTTGTTCTTTTATAGCTTGAAAACATACTGATACCATTGAATAAGTATCGACTCCTGTATTATCATCATTTAATATTTCAGTCGGTGTTTTATATTTATCTCCTATAATTACACCAATATGTTTTTTATAATTATTATCTTCATTTTTGTAATTAAAAGTATAAATATCTGTATTTTTTATTAATTCTAATCCAAATTTATTTAATTTGATATTTTTCTTTAACTCTTTTAAAGAACCATTATAATATGTAAATCCATATCCATTACCCCTAAAAATTGTTACACCATTTGTTACATATTCAATATAATTATTTCTTGAATCATCAGCTTCATTAAATATTGCAAAACTTGCATCATTACTACTTATTAACATTGTTGTAGGAGTAATAATTGCTTCCGAATAATTTGGTGTACGATAATCAGAATCTATAGAAATAGATTTTGAACAAATCCTAGCAGTATGTCTTTTATCCAAACTTGTTAAATTAAATACTGCATTTGATACACTAGCATTATCAGTTAAATTAATATTTCCACCTGTTATGTTTAAATTACTAGCAACTGCGTTATTACACTCTATATTTCCATATTCATCAACAATGAAATTATTTGAAGTTATAGATATATTATCACTTGTTAAATCTATATTTTTACCATCTAATGATATTTTTTCAGCATTTATTGATACTTCTTCTGGGCTTTGGTTAATTCTAGATATTATTTCATCATTACCTACTTTTTTTGAAACTTCTAAATTTATAGAATCTTCTGTTTGTTTAATAGAACTACTTACATACGCTTTAGTTGCAAACGAATTTGTTATATCATTATTAATATAATAATTTACATCTAACATTATATTTTCAAATGATTCCATTTTTATAGTAGTATCACCAGTATACAAATTGATATTTATATTTCCTAATTCTTCTATTGTTTCAGTATGTGCTATAGTTTTATTTCCCATTTCATCAAGTTCAATTCTTCTAATTACTCTTGCTTTATAGATATAATTTTCAGTTGTATCATCATAAATTGAATATATTTGAAATTCATCAGAAATATTATTTAATTCGTATAAATATTCAATAGGAAGCAATATTCTTTGATTTCCATTTTTATTTAACAAGACTAAGTACATATCAACATCAAGTGGGTATAAATTATCATCAGGATATAAATCATCACTTGGATATAATGCTTCTATTTCCCCAGTTATAGATAAAGAAATTAATCCTCCTTCTCGACCATTCGTTGTAATTACACTACCTTTATTTGATACTTCATTTGTAAAAACATATATTTTTTGTACTTGTTGGATTAAACTATCATATCCTTCAATTACTGATGTATTTAATTTTCCAGTTGTTATAAAATCTGCAACTATTTGTCCATCAATAGTCATTGCTAAACCATATTTTCCATCAACACCTGTTGAACTAAAACCTAAACCATTAATATTCCATTGCCATACATTTTTAGCAGTTGATTCTGAATTTGTATCCATTATTAAAATCTTGTCTGGATATACTCTTACATTTCCACCAAATCCACTATTAATTAAATTTGTAGCATTTTCTTTAGCTTGTTCTAATATTGATGTAGGATTTATTTTTTCAATTTGTTTTTCTAAATAATTTTGTGTTGAACCAATATCTGCTTTTGGAGTTCCTATTTCAAATTTTGTTATCATGTCAGTTAATGGATTATAAATTGTTTTTATTACTCTTGTAATTATATTAATACCTAATATATTAGCAGTTATTGTATCTCCTAAATTAACTTTTTCTAATTCAGAATATTGTTTAAATTCATTTGTTTTAGATAATTCAATCCAATCTATTTTTATATTAATTTGTGGTTTATCAATTCCATTTTGATATAATAATTCGACTTCATTTCTTAAAGCTTCATAAGCTTCATCTAAATTGTGATATGCTTCTTCATCTTCTGGGTCATATTTAATATTTTCAAATTCCACTTTATATATCTTTGGATTTGGATAATTATTTATCAATGGACTATCTATATATTTTTCTGGTAATAATAATCCATCAAATCCTTGTGGCATTATTCTTGTATATGTAGAACTTGTATCAATTGTAATATTAATACCTGTTATATTTTTGCCAAATGATAATTTAACACCATTATCTATACCTATTTTTGAATTAAAATGTATATCATAATTATCTCTTTTTAATTCTCCATTGAAAAGATTAACCATTGAATTATCAGCGCCTATAATAGCTTCCACTGGATTTTTTCTGACATACCTAGCTGATTTAGTAACTGTTATATCAGAATACCCTTTAAATTTATGGGAATAATTAGTTCTATCTAATATCCAATTTAAAAATGTAGTACCATTTTGATTAGTAGGTGCTACATCTTCAAGAAAATTATCTAATAAAGTATAAAAAATATGTTTAGCATATACTTTAATTTTATCAAATGTTTTTGTAGCATTTTTAATTATAAATGTTTGTTTACTTCCATCAGCAACTTTACATTTAATAAAATTTTCTTCAACTAAATATTCTGATAAACGTCCATTGATTGGATATTCTAAAGATAAAGAGTATTCTCCATTAATTTCATCAGTTACATTAGCACTTATTATATCAGTTAAAAAGCCTAAACCATTATTATCAAATTTTGTTTCATTTTTTAAATAAATGTTCATTCTCTAACCTCCATATAAATATGATTTTTTATATTTAATAACAAATGAATTAATATCTCCTGAATATGCAATTTTATTTTCTTTAAATAACCTAGGAAAATCTCCTAACATATATTTAGAAGCATTTTCATTATCTTTAATAATTATTTTATTTTTACAGTCTAATAAGTAAGTTCCTGATTCTGATATTGTAAATGTTTCGTTATTAATTGTTATTGAAGAACTACTATTACAATCAATTTCTAAAATAGGATAAATATCTGTATATGTATCAATCATCAATTTTTCATTATTACTTCCAATTTCATATTCTGTGTATTTAATATCTTCTGCAATTGGATTTACTAAGAATTGAACAATAAATTTTTTAAACATTTGAACTTTTTCAAAATCAATTGAATTATTTATAACTGCTGTATATTCGTTTTTACCATTTAATGATAATGTTCCATATCCATCTAGCCATTCACATATTTTATTAAAATCAGCAGTTTCTTTTAAGTGACATTCAACTGATAAAGGAAAAGATTCATAAGTTTCATTATCAATACTTATGAATCCATTTCTACCAGGTATATCATATATTGTTATATCTTTATTTGCTTTTGAAACTGTTGGTGTCTTTTCTACGATTACACCCATCTCACGAAATTCTTTATTTTTCCAAATAATCATATTAAACACTTCCTTTTGCTAAAGCACTATTTTTACGATAAAATTCTAATTCTTCTGCTAATTGTTGAATATCAGTTTCTCTTGTATTATTAAAATTTTCTATATTTATTATTAATGGATTAGTATTTGCTGTTGGATTAATTACAGGATTTACAGAAGCTTGTATTCCTGCATTTAGACTACTCATCGCATCATTAACATCATTTAAAAGTTCAGGCATTCCTTTATCAAATCCTGTACCAATTCCTCTAACTAAATTAATTCCTATTTCATCTCTCATTAATTTTGATGGTGAATGTATACCAAATAAATTTTTTAAGAATTTAGTAACATTGCCAACCCATCCTTTAATTTTTTTCTTTATCCAATCAAAATTTCCATTAATTCCATCCCAAATACCTTTTACAATATTTTTACCAATATCCGTGATTTTTTTAAATCCATCTTTTAATGCAGTAATTACAGAATTTACTATTTGAGGTGTTTTTGATACTAATTGAGGGATTGCTTTAATTAATCCACTAGCTAATTCTTTAATTAAAGTAATTCCTGCTTCTAATAATTTCATTCTCATATTTATAATTGCCATAGCTATTTTTATAACAATTTCTGGTAATTTTTCAATTAAAGTTGGTAAAGCATTTATTATTCCTTCAATTAATGCCATAATTATATTTATACCAGCATCAATTATTAAGTCTATATTATCAAGTATAATTTCAACCATTGTAAGTAATGTTTCAACAATAGTTGGTATTAATTCTGGTAAACTTTCTGCTATACCATTTGCTAATGCTACTATAATTTCAATTCCAGTTTTTAAAATCATTGGTAAATTTTCTAATATAAAATTAACTAAACTTTTCATTAATTTAACTACCATATTAGCAATAGGTTGTATATTTTGACTAATTAAATTAAACAATGAATTTAGCATATTTTGAACTGCAGTAAATAATTGTGGTAAAAGTGTCATCAGTAATTCTCCAACCTGAGGTAATAAATCTGTAATTAAAGTTGTAATTCCTTCTAATATGCTTGGTGCTAATTCACCAATTACTTTAGAAACATTTTTTATAAAAGTCATAATTGCTTTTGATAATTGTTTAGGACTACCACTGCCATTTAAGAAATTATCAAATGCTGCCTTCATTGAATTCATCGAACCTGATATTGTTTTTTCTGCTTCCTCTGCTGTTGTGCCAGTAACACCTAATTCATCTTGTATTACATGTATTGCATTATATACATCGCTTAAATTTGAAATATCATACTTTACGCCACTTATTTTTTGAGCATCTTTAAGTAATCTTTCCATTTCGGTTTTAGTTCCACCATAACCTAATTTAAGGTTATCAAGCATTGTATAATTTTGTTTAGCGAAACCTTGATAAGCATTTTGGATTGAAGCCATATCAGTACCAAATTTATTTGCATTATCAGACATATCTCTAAATGCCATATCAGCTACATCTGCTGCTTTAGAAGTATCTCCACCTAAAGATTGTAATAAACTTGCACTAAACGAAGTAACGCCTTGCATATATTCATTTGCACTAACACCAGCAGTCATATAAGCATTTTGTGCATTCTTTATAACTTTCTCAGCTGATTCACCAAATAAAGTTTCAACACCACCAATATTTTGTTCTAATTCTGCATAAGATTTAACTCCTGCAGCAACTACTCCAGCCAATGCTCCAGAAACTGCTGTTACTACTTGTGTAACTTTTTTTACTACTTCTACTGCAATTTGCCCAACTTTTTTTAATGTTGCACTTAATTTAGATAAATCAATTGAACCTGTTTTTTTGAGTTCACTATTCATATCTTTTATTGCACTTTCAGATTTAGCAATTTCTCTAGATAATTCTCTATAACTTTCTTTTTGTTCATCAGTTAATTTGTTGTAATCACCCATTTGTCTTTGTGCTTCTCTTAGTTTATTTAATTTATCAGTAGATTCACTTATATTCTTTTTTAATAATTCTTGCTTTTGAGCTAATAATTCAGTATTTTTAGGGTCTAATTTTAAAGCACTTTTTAATTGTTTTAATTCACTATTAGTAGAATTTATTACTTTATTCGTATTTTTTAATGCATCATTGAATTTCGTAGTACTACCATCTATCTCAATAGTGATTCCTTTTAACTTTTTACTTGCCATTATGTTACCTCCTTCTTTAATGAATACTAAAAAATACTACTCAAATAATAAGTAGTACTTTTTACTACTCACTAAATGAGTAGTGATTACTAAGCTTCTTTTACTTCTTCATAAACTTCATTGAAGAAACTATCATAAGCTTCTTTATTTTCAGCAGATTCTGTTAAGAATGTTCTTACTCTACTATCTGTTATTCTAGGCATAGCCTTCATTGATAATGTATCAGTAGCTGGTTCTTTTGTAGCTTCTGTAGTAGAAGCACTATTACCAGGTCTAGACATAGTACAGTTATAGTACCAAAATCTTCTACCTTTTTCATCACCTTCAATTTGGAATCCAAAGGCAAATGGAGTATTTACATCATTTGCACTTTCAATAAATGCACCATTTTTATCTCTAGTTTCTCCAAATATTTTTTCTCTAATTTCATCAGTTATCATAGCAATTTCTAAATCACCTTCATAACCTTGATTAGCAGTTGATGAAAAGTAAATAACATTATCGGCATAAAAATCATTTGAATCTCCTGATGCTTCAAGTGACAAATTTACTGCTCCAGGAACTTTAATTATATCTTCATATGTATATTTTGTACCATCAAATTTAAGTGGTGCAATATGTACATTTGATAATCCAAATTTTACTTTATTCATATTTAATCCTCCTTATATTTCATAAAAAATATGATAAATTTTTTCATCATCATCCCATTTTTCATCATCTTTGTCATAAGGGATGTTATTTTCAGTTAATAACTCAGATATTTTATTTTCTAATTCAACATCTTTCTTACTTGTAACAAGTTCAATTTCAAAATTTAAAAAACTGACATAAGTTTTATTGTCAGCTTTGAAATTATCGGGAACTTGTTCTCTATATGCCATAAATGGTGGTACAAGATTCTTATTATCATCAAAATGATCATAAGCAACTGGAATATTTAATGTTTTTAATAACTCAAATAATTCTTTATGTTCCATTGTTATCCTCCATTTTTAATTATTCTTTCAACACCTTTTTCAAAATCGTTAACACATTTATCGTGTACTGGTTCAATATGTTTAATTGGTTTAGTTTTTCCACCATTTCTTGTTAAATGGCTGTTTTCAAGTAGATGAGTTAATTGATAATCTGTAGAATTATGAATTACACAATTTACAAATCCTTGCCCTTTTTTTACTTGAACTCTCCACCCTTTAGCATATCTTCCACGATGTTTTGTTCTTCTTTTGTTAATAGGTGATGTATGTTTTAAGGTATCTTTACCTTCTTTTGCTATTTTTTCAGCTTCTTCTGTAATAGCATCTTGAATATCATGTGAATAATCATTAAGAATATCTTTAATATCTAATATAGAATCATATTTTGGCATTATATTCCTATTTTTTTAGCACAAATTAAAACAATATCAAATTTGTTCTTAGGATCTGCAGTTCTTATAACTGAATATCTTTGATTATTCCATTCAATTTCTTCTTCATTGTTATAATTTAATCTTTTTATAACAAACTCAATTGAAGGTGTCATACCTACTTCTATAGCATTATAGAATTCACTTGTCCTTACACTTTGTTGTTTTGCATAACATTTTTTAGATGATTCAGAAGAAGAAATATCGTTTCCAATATCATCTTCCTCCTTTATTTTAGTGATTAAATAAATAATTTCAGTATATTCCATTATTCACTTATATAGTCTTTCAAATGCCTCATAACATCTTTTTGAAGATTATAAGAATTTGAATACATTTCACTATTATTAACATCTAAAAAACTCAATGTATAAGTAAGAATTGCTGTATGAATTAAAGAATCTAATTTAGATTCATCTGATTCATCAACTTTTTTTTCGACTATACCAATAGCCTTTAAATCAAGCTTACAAGAATTAATATAATTTTTGATTATGCCATCAAAATCATTATGGTTAATACCTTGTATTTTTTTTATTTCATCTAGCATAGTCTTTCAACTCACTTTCTAATTATTCACCAGTTGAAGTAGATTTTCTACCAAGTGTAAAATAGTTAGGTCTAGCTTTACCATCATAGATAGCATATCCACCATAAGTAACTTTTCTACCTTTTACAGTTCTTTCTTTTTCAACTCTTGGAGTTACAACTTCATTTAAAATATAGTTTCTCATGTTACCTGCAACAATATCATCATTTTTTAGATATGGATCTACAACAATTGAGAAACCACTTACAGAAGGTACACCTGCTAAGAATGGATAATTATTGTTTTTATCTTTATAAGAAACAACTTCTAAATTTACATTTGTTGAAATATAAACTTTAGCACCTATTCTAGCATCATCAGATAATCCTTTATAAGTATTAAGTATTCTATCAATAGCAGTATCACCATCAGTAATAGCAGTTAAACTATTAGTAACACCTGTTGGTTTATTTTCACCATCACCATAAATAACTGCATTAATTAAAGCAGTACCCATTTTATTAGCTAATTCATCTAATATAAAATCAATAAATGAATCTACTGCCATTTCTTCTAATTTCCAAGTAATAACAATATCTTTTGCTAATTCCCAACCAGTAAGTTGCATATTTCTAAATTCAATACCTTCATTTTTAGTATCATTTAATTCTGTATACCAGTTAGCATCATCAGCTGCAAATAAATATGGTAAATCAATATTACCTGCAACTTGTAACTTTCTTACATCATTAAAAATTGGTGATTGTTTAGAAATTAATTCCATTAAATCATTTCTTACTGATGTAGGTATAAATAAACCACCATTATTAATTCCTTGAACATTTTCTGTGCTAGCAACAAATTCTGTAGAAGTTGTTATTACTGCATCTCCTAATGCTCTTTTTTCGTCCTCTGTGAATTTATCTTCTGATAAGTTCATCATTTTTTTAGCCCAAGCAGAACGATACTCAGGACTTGATAAATTGAATTTTTTCTTTTCCATCTTTCTTTCCTCCTCTTTTTCGATTTCTTTTGCTTTAGAACTATCTTCTTCTAATTCTTTAGCAGTTTCATCTCTTTCTTGAGCTTCTTTAATTTCAGTTTCTTCAGTATTTAAAGCATCAACTTCTTCGTTTAGCTTTCTTACTTCTTCAACATCCTTAAGAGTTTCAAGTTGAGATTTAATTTCACTCTTACGAGATTCAATTTCTTTCAGTCTGTCCATGACTAACCTCCTTATATTGTTTTTGACACTCTTTAGGGCTGTTATCTTTCCCATTATTCCTATCCAGGATTTATTAAACGATTTAGTTAGTATCCACTAACAAAAAAAGAACTATCCAGTTCTCAATTCATAATCGTATTAACCTAATTTTGATAATAATTCATTTTTTGCAAGTTCTAATTCTTGATTATTTTTTATTTCTTCTTCATGTAATTTTCTTAATTCTTCTCTACGAACCATAAAATCATCAGAATTATCTAATCCTCTTGCATATATTGATGTTGAATCATAAAATGGTATATCAACTACTGATACATCATATAACTTATCAATATCAATAATTTTTCTTGTATCTGTTTCATAATCATAGTCATCTTCTTTAACAGTAAAAGCAAAACTCATTTTATCTATTAATCCAGCTTTAATAGATTTATAAATATCTATATTAGATTGTGTATCTAATAATTCAGCACGAATAAATAAACCTTTTTCATCTTTTTTCAATTCTAAAGAATGATTACGAGTTCTAGCCATTATTAAATGTGAATCTTCATGATTGTATTTTAATGGTACATCACTCATATCACAATTATCTAATGCTTTATCTAATATTATTTCAGTATATCCATGTGTTGCTGGACTATTAAATGTTACTGCATAACCTTCGATTATCATTTTATTTTCATCATTTTCTGGTGTTCTAAATTCAACATTTAGAATCCTAGTTTCCTTCTTGTTCATCATTCTCACCTCCTTCATTACCAACTTGATATTTATTTGCAATATTACTATCAATATGGTTTAAATCTTGCATTACTTTTTGACCTTGTCCATCTGGTAATGGTTCCATGTTAAATACTTCTCTTAATTCATCAATTGTCATTAAATTATTTGCATATCTTAATAAATTGATTTTGGTATTATTACTTGCATATTGCAATCTATTACTTGTAAATATTATTTCATTACCATGATATATTTCTGTTGCAGTAAATAACTTATTACTAAATTCTAAACTCATTTGTAATCCTATAGGTTCAATTACTGATTCATAAAATGCATTCCATTCATCTTCACTATATTTACTTTGAACTATATTTTCATTAATTCCAAAATAAGCTAAAACTTTCTTATCTATTGAATTTATTTGACTGTCAGAAGCAGTTACAGGATTTAAATTAACTGCTTGAAATTCATGTGAAGCATCTAATCCACCTATCCCTGTACCATCAGCATCTTCAACAAAATCTTTTACGAAATTATCTCTCATTTCTTTAATATCTTTTGGATTTAATAATGATTTAGTTGATTTAATAACACCCTTTATGTTTTGAGTAGTCTTAATAGCATTTACTATACCTTCATCAATTACATGTTTTATTGATAATGTCTTTATTATTGGTTTATTATTTCCGCCCATAATTCCATCATCATTTACAAATCTTGTTAAATGAATACAATCTTTTAATGCTACAAATCTTTTTTTACCATTTCCAAATTGGAATTGAACATAAATTTCATCATTAAATTCATACATTTTAATTGATTGATAATGTAATGGATATAATCCTAATATTCTCATATTTTCATCAGTTAATTTGTAAATAATAGCATTATTAAATAATTCTAATTCACTTATAACTTGATAATAAAATTTATAAGCATTTTGTAATTCATTTGGTTGTTTACTTAATAATCTTTGTAAATTTCCATTTACATTTTCAAATCCATTTTTACCATTTCTTATATGTTTAGGACATAATTTAGCACCATTTCTTGCAATTGCATCTACACAAGCTCTTATATCAGTATCTTCATAATATCTTCCATCATAATTAGTAAATACTGATTTATAGCCATTTAATATTTGCAATTCAGTTGCAGATTTAGGAACTTGATTGCTAACATCACTTCCAAATATTCTACTAAATAAGCTTCTTCGTTCTTTTTTTGCCATCTTATTTACCTCCTATATAATTCAAATATTCTTGTTGTCTTTCTATATAAATACAGTAAGCATCTATTAAACTCACTGCACCATCAATTCTTTGTCTTGATTTTTCTTTAACAGGTCTGATGTTTTCATTTTCATCTTGTTTAATTGAAACATTTGATAAACACCATTTAAGAATTGGATTATTATCATAATTAATCTTTTTATCAATTAAATCTGCTTTCATTTGTTTCATAGGTGCTGACATTGTTTTAGCTCCTTGTCTTACTTCAACCATATCAAAACCATATTCTTTCATATCATCACACCAATATTGAGCATTCCAACTATCATAACCAACCCATAATGGTCTCAAATTAAATTCTTCAACTTGTTCTATAAACCATTTTGTTACATCATGATAATCAACTTTGGTTCCTTCACTTAATCTTAACCAACCTGCTTTTAACCATTTATCGTAAGGAATTTTATCATCATTTATTTTAAATTCTAAATTATTACTTGGAATAAAATACATTTGTTTTATTTTAATTTCACCATTTTGAAATCCAAGTAAAGTAGCACAAGTTAAATCGGTTGTAGAACTTAAATCACAGCCACCTATACAATAGCAATCCTTAAATTCAGTATATTTTTTATCATTATTAAGTTCTTCAAATGTTAACCATGATTGAGTATCATTTTGTCTTACATTAAAATCTTTACATAATAGATTAACTAATTCTACTGGATTATTTTTTGCACGATTAACTTTATCTCTTAAATCTTTTATTGATTTAATAGTTCCTAAAGCTGGATTTGCTTTTATCCATGCTTCTTCGTTTTCCCATTCTTTTTCTTCATCTAATTCATAGATTACTGCTAATAATGTTTCATCTGATATTTTTTCTTCGATTACCCCAGAAGCATATTCATATTCATTATCAAATACATTTTCTCTAACAGTTCCCATTGTAGATGTTTCTAAAAGTAATGGTTGTTCTCTAGCACTCATCGAATCATACATAACATCAAGTAAATTTTTATCTCTCCATGCATGTACCTCATCAGCAATAACACAATGTGCATTTAAACCATCTAATGAATTACTATCACTTGCTAATGCTCTAAAAAACGAATCATTGGCATCATAATAAATACCTCCGACCAAACAACGAATCCTTTTAGCTAAGCTGGGCGATTTCTTAATCATTTTCTTTGATTCTTCCCATACAACTTTTGCTTGATCTCTTTTTGTCGCTACTGAGTATATTTCGGCACCACTTTCATGATCTTTTGTTAGCATATAATTAGCTATACCTGAATCCATTGTAGATTTACCATTTTTACGAGCAACAAAGAAAAGACCTTTTTTATATTTTCGTAATCCTGTATCTTTATCTACAAATCCAAATAAAGCTTGAATAAAGGCTTTTTGAAATAATTCTAATTTTAGTGGTTGTCCTCCCCATTTTCCTTTTGATTGTCTACAATATCTTTCAATAAAATGAATTGGTCGCAATGATGTTTTTTCATCAAATATATAAGTATGTGTTTCATTTTCTCCAGTCAATTTGTTAAAAAAAGACACTGTTTTTGGCGTCTTAATATCATCAACTAATTTTTTATAAATTGTTTTTACTTTTTTACATACTTTATTTGGATTATCTTTTATCCATTTATAATATTCTTCTATGTATGTCATAAGTCATCATCATCAAATGAATCTTCATTACCAGTTTCTTCTTTTGGAAGTAAATCATTTATTTGTTTAATGCTATTTTGATAATTCTTTATTAACGAATTATATTGATTAAGTGCTGGATTTGCTCTTTCAATATTATATTTTCCTTGACACATTTCAGTAACAACTCCATTATCTTGTACATTTTTCTTTAATTCATCTAAAGTTAATTTCATAAATATTGTTTCTTCTAATAATGTAAGTCCTAATTTACCTTTATCTGAATCCATATTTTCAAATGTTTCTTTTAATGATTTTAAATCAATTTCTTTTACTTTCTTCATAATTCACTTCCTTTCTTGCAATATAGGGGGTTATTAAAATATCTTGCATATTTTTTGAAGGCTCAGGCCCCGTTGTCTCATAAGCATTCATTTTATTAATAATAGGGGGGATTAATTATCTTTGTACTAAATTACCTTCTTCATCAAATGTTAATTCTTTTCTTGTTACTTCTGTCTTAAAATGTTCTTTATTATGACAATCAATACATAAACCTTCTAAGTTATCTTCATTTAAAGCAATTGAATTATCATAAACATTAGTAAAGTCTAAATGTATCTTATGATGTACTATTCCTTTTAATCTTTTTTCTTTTGGAATCCACTCACTTACTTTATCTACATATACAGGTCTATGACATTTAATACATAAGCATGATTGTTTTAACCATACATTCCTTCTAACTTGTTTCCATGCTTTAGATTGATAAAAAGATGTATCAGTATTTCTACTCATTATTTTGTTTCTACTTTATCTTTTGATATAGTAGCTTTTTCTTTCTTTTGTTCTTTTATTTCTTCAACATATCCTTGTTCTTTTAATTCTTTGAATCTATTTTCATCTAAATATATTTCTTTATCTTTAGCATAATAAAATGCTTTTATTACTTTTGCTTTAATCATAACATTACCTTCTTTCTATAATAAAATTATAATAAGTATCATGTATATAAGTATGCTTATTAAATAACTTTCTATTGAATATTTTCTATTGTGGTCTTTTAACATTTTAATTGTTGCTATTATAAATAGAACTAATATAAGTTGTAATAATATTTTTAATATAGCCATAACTTCCTCCTACCCAAACATTTTATCAATATCTTTTTGTGTTGGTTTTGTTTCTTTTTCTTCTACCGTTGATAATAGAATATTTAATAATGACACAAAACTCATTTGTTTCATATCATCAATTGTTATATTTAACCTTTTAGCTAAGGCGACAACTTCATATTCATCAATAGGTTCGTTAGATGAAGATGAATTATTTATTTTTTTATAGTCGCCCATATATGGGAGAACAGCCAAGTTGTATTACTTCATGAATCCAATTTGAATCATCATATAAATTATCTATTCCACCAAGAAATGCCTCATATGATTCAACTTGTGTTTTATCAGCTTCTTTTATCATTGTATAAGCTATTTTCAATACTAATTCAGTAACTTCATCTAATAGTCCTAAATCTTTTTCTATTTTCTTTTCAAGTTTTGATAATGCTTGTAAATCTGATAAAAAACTTCTTCCTGTATCATTTTTATATGAAAACTGTGTCCATGCACTTGCTTTCATTTTATAATTTTTGTTTGATATTGTTATCATTTTTTCCATAATTACCTCCATTTTTTTTTAAATTAAAAGAACTATTGCTAGTCCTATATTAAGAGCCTAGCTCTTATTGTAAATTTGGGTTGAAGTATAAGAATTGAACTTATATACATGACTTTACAAGTCATTGCTCTACCATTGAACTAACTTCAACATATGGTGTGGGTTTTATTCAATGTAATCCCCGCCTAAATGTTCGGCTTCCTACTCTATAATTCATGATTTTATATTTCATCACCCTAGCACAACTGGTACTTACCCTTGAGGCTTGTGCAACCCAATCTATATTAACTGAATATAGAATCGACACCATTTTGACTCGTAAGGTGTTTTACTACTCTATACTACAATATTAATTAGTTATTTAATATTGGTATATTTCTTTTAGGATACATAATCGAAATTATTGTATCTCTGAACGTAGTACCTATTATAGATACTATACTAATGATATATTTTATAGGGCTGATTAGACCCGTACGACAACTAATGTTTTTTCTGGATTCACATTCTTACCAGGTTCTTTTTGAGGAACTGTCGCATTTCTTTCCCTCTAGGTAAATTTCTAACCATTTCATGCCTCTTCATCACAAATCAGCAATACATATATATCATCAGTATACTACCTACAAGAGATAGTAATAACTATATTGTTCTCGTACAATACCTTGCAAAAACGACTATTCTACATTTTTAGGTTCTTTCATTGATAGTTAATCGAACCAGTACCTTTAATGGTACTACACTAAATAATATTGAGTTATTCAGTTCGACCTACCAAATCTACTTTTCACTCCCATTACATATAGACTTACATATTCCTCGTAGTAGGTCACTAAACTTCATAATGCTATACTTGGTTTATATTACTTAGTGTACTACTATTAAAGTAGTACGAGATGTATTTAATTAGATGCTTTGTGCTTATTAGCACTATACTTACTATTAAGAGGTTGGTGATTCATGAAATACACTTTATAAAAATAGAATTTAATAGTAAGTACGCTACTAACAAGTAGCATTCATAAAAAATAAAGGGGTTTATTTGAGAGCTTTATTTCTAATTCTCTCATGATACCATATTATCATATATAAAACGGACATATCGGACATTTTACAATTTTTCTAAAAATCTTTTTAATTTTTTTCTAGGTGCATCTTCACTTATTATCTTATCATCTTTACATAATTTATCTGCTACTTGATTCCATGATAGTCTATCCATAAATCTATATTTAATTATTAATCTTATCTCGGAATCTTCTATTGTATTCATAAAGTTTTCTATTTTTAAATATTCTTCAAGTGCTGATACCCTTTTTTCTAATAATGTATTCATTAAATCTGTAAGCTTGTCCTGTATTGATTTATGAATACCTGATCCTTTTCCTACATCATCTTTATATTGAATACCACTTATTCCACCAGTTTCCTTTATTTCATTTATTCTTATTTCTAAATCTTCAATATCTTTTTTTAAATAGTAATATTTACTTAATTGTTTTTCTGTCATAATTCCTCCTTAATTCGTACCCCCTGAATTAAGTTTTATTACTCTATATATCCATATATTTTCTTTAAATAATCTAAATTTTTATTTTTCAAATTTGCTAAATATTTTAATGTTTCATTAGAAGTTATAAAATCCATTACTTTTTCTAAATCAATATTTTTAATTGCACATTCGTATGCTAATTTATCTAAATCTTTTATATTTATAGTTTTATTATTCATTTTTCACTACCCCTTGCTATGCCTCTTCTAATTCTAAATTTCCAAATAATTCAATATATTTTTTAGGATCTATATCTTTTAATAATTCTTTAAATTCTAATTCTGTAGTTGATTCTATTCTTTCTCTTGACCAATCAAGATTATCTTTCTCATCTGGATAAAAATAATTAAAATAATTACCTTTTTTTGTTTTAAATACTTTAACTTTTTCTGTGTATGTTATTGTAGTACCAAAAATTGTTTTTTTAGGATATTTATGTATATATTCATATAATTCTGTTGTTTTTTCTGTATCATATATTTTGTTATCAATTATTTTTAACATACTACTTACTCTCCTTTAATTTTCTATATTTATATCCATCTTCTATTAATGAATAAATACTTACTAATAATAATTCTTTATTTTCCCATTTACTTGCTTCTTTATTTCTATCTACTTCTAAATATTCAATTTTCTTCTTACTGGCTTCTTCAATTTTATTTATTATATATTGTTCCTCAATTGTTTTCATTGATATTCTCCTTTAAACTATCTATTTCATTTATTAACTTATTTAAAATAGTATTTATTCTATCAAAATTATCTATTAAATTATCTTGTTGTTCTTTAGTCCATGCTAAATTAGTTAATTCAGTATATGGTTCTATTTTTTCTTCTATTTCTTTGTATATTTCAAAGTCTTGTTGTAATACTTCATAATTTAAAAATCTATTTTGAAATTTAGAACCTAATCTTCCATCTTCATGGCATCTATGAAACATTTTATCATTATGATATATATAATAATCATAATCTTTATTATCATCAAAATATTCTCTTTTATGAATTGTTCTTATTATTGTTTTAGGTTTTAATTCTCCTTTGTTAGCCATTACTAATAATTCATATCCTTTAATCATTCTACTTCCACCTTTTCTAATCTATCATAAGTACAAATACAATCTTTAATTGTTTCAGTAAATGTACCTCCAGCTTTTTCACATTTTTCTCTATCACATATTGAATTATCTTCAATACTTACACTACAACCTGTTAATAATATAATTGGTATTAATAATATAATTAATTTTTTCATTCTACTTCCTCCAATAATTTTAAATTATGTTTTGCTACTGCATATCTTCCATCACAATATTCACACATATCAGTTTTTTCATATTCGTTTGATATTTTTTTATTATATTCTTTTATCTTATCTAATGTAGATTTATATTTATTAAATTTATCTTTTGTGTTTACTAAATATAATTTTAATTTAATTCTTTCTTCATTATTTAATAAATCAGTTTCTCTAACTAATGAAAATAATTCATTGTATTCATCCATATAATCACTCTCCTAATCTATTTAAAATGACATTTAGTTCCATAAGTAAATTCCCATATATATGTACCACCATTATTTTCACATCTTTTTCTATCTAAATAATTTATGTACCATAATAATATGAATGTTAATATTATTACTAATAAACAAATGAATGTCTTATTTCTTATTATTTTTTTCATATTACTTATTTCTCCTTTAATTCTTTTAATTTACTTTTAACTTTTTCAATACAACCTACAACATCATTAATTGAACCTAAATCGTGAAAGTAACCGTATTTATCCATTTGTTCTTTTAAATTTCTTAATATTTTACTTGTATCAGTAAATAACAGATATTCGTATGCTTCATTTAACCATTCTTCTAATTCATCTATTATATTATTTAATCTATTTATTTCTTGATGTAATCTATCATTTTCCATAGTTGAATCAAATAATAACTCATTTAGTTTTCTTTCTTCTTCTGTATCACCATAAAATGTAATATCATCTTTTGAAAATTCTATAATATTATCTTTCACTCTTCATCACCACCTAATTTATTTTTATTAATATCATCTATATCAAATTGAATATTACCCATAGCAATTAAAGAATTATTTTTTTGTTCTAAATAATTAACTATTAATCCTACAGTATCTTTTGGTATTTTTATTTTAACTTCAATCCAATCTTTTTTTTCTTGTTCTGATATGCTTTTAAATTTTTTCACTCTTCATCACCACCATTTAATGCAAATCTAATACCATATAATCTTGACAATATATAACTATCATCTTTTGTAGGTTGTTGTTGTATTATTTCTATTGTTCTATCTATTAAAGATACAGCACCATCTATTTTATTTTTTAATTGATTATATTCAAAACCTAATCCATAAACTACATCACTGCATACTGTTATATCTTGTTTATTTCCTAGTGCTTCTATTAATTGTTCACAAGTTGGTTTAGTCACTCTTTATCACTTCCTTGTAATATATTTAATGCCATATCTATAACATCATCATTATGTTCATGTTCTTTAATCCAATATTCTCTTCTTAATAATTCTATTGCTTTCTCACATCTTGATTTGTAATCTAAACCCATTTCAGTAATAGTATTATTTTGTTGTTTTAACATTGTTATTTGATTATCTAAATGTTTATTTTTTTCTTCTACTTCAAGTCTTTTTTTCCATTCTTCTGCAAGTGTTATTTGTGAATTTTTATATTGTTCTTTTAATCTTTCATTTTCTTCTTGTAAATTATTAAATAATTCCATTATATGATTTCTGCTATCACGAGTAAAAGGATAACTAATTAAATCATTTAGATAACTATATAAATATTCTTCCTCATTCATCTTTTAATCTCCATTCAATAAATTTATTCCAACATTTTTTATATTGTTCATCATCATTACTACAATTTTTAGAACAATAATCAAGACCTGCTGTTGTATTAAAATCATCATTTTCACAAGGTAAATCAAAATCTACAAGTAATTCTAATACTTTATCATATTTTTGTTGTAAATTAGTTATATAATCTAATAATAATTTACTTTCTTTACTATCTAATGCTGTATAATTAGGAATTTCATCTACACACCTATTAACACCTTCATAATAAAAATCTTCATAAGTAGGATTCTCAACGACATATTGTATTTCATCTAATATTTCCATTATTTCATCTTTCATCTAACCACCCTAATTCTTTTACTTGTTTATTTATTGCTTGTAATAATTTAATATCAAAGGAACTTGATTTATTACCTTCTCTATAAACTTTTATAACTTTATGATTTAAACTAAATTGTATTTGTGGAGTATATTTACCTTCTTTTTGATAATATATATCATCTAATGTATCTTCAAAATAACATTCAATATATTCATACCCTAACTTTTCAAACATCTTTTTTGCACTCATATATTTACACCTGACTTTCTAATAACTATCTTTTATTCTAAATTTAACTACCCAATTACCATATTTTATAAAATTATTGATTTCACATTTTTTTAATTCAATGTCTTTAATTCTCCACTCTTGTCCGTGGTCATAAGATTGTAAACACATTTGATTTGCTATTTCTTCAACTAATTCTCTACCTTCTTGTTCATTACTTAACTCATATACATCAAACTCATAACCAAAATCATTTGTACATCTTTGATAAATAACTTGAATATTGTCTTTTTTTAATCTTAATTTAGTTGGTATTATTTCATTGTCAGGTATATAAAATTTTATTTTTTCTTTCATAATCTAATTCACTTCACTTTCTCATAACCAATAGCATTGTAAAATACTATTTGTTCTACAACTTCACTAATTTTTTCAACTTTAATTGTTCTTCCATCAGAATAATAAATTTTATATTTCATTTACTCACTTCACTTTCTAAATTATCTTCATATATGTTGCCTATTACTTCCCATTCTATTGGTGCATCTTTTATGTAATAATCTCCCAAATCTTTAAGTTTATAAGTTCCAATTTCATTATCCCAAACAACACTTGATATAAGTCCGTTACATCCTTCTTCAACAATATCTCCCTCAAATATTTTCTTACCATTTTTATCTTTTAAACCTGTAAATTGTCCTATTGTTTCAGGAATAACATCATAACTTTGATAATACACATCTCCTACTTCATTACAATCATTATCGCCAATGTAATAATTATTTTTTAAAGAAAAATCTACGATTAAGTCGCCATATTTCCATTTACCCGTATCCTTTTCTTTACCTCTAAAAGTAATTTCTCTATTCATACTTATTCATCTCCTTTGCTTTTAAGATAATCTAAATAATCTATTATTTCATTAATTTTTATAACTATATCTTGAAAACTTTGTTCACAATTAATTCTATATTCATAATTTTTTTCAAAATCAACTGTTTCTAATTTTTCAGGTATTTTCTTTTCTTTTTTTTCTTTTGCTATAAAGCCTTTACAAAATGGCATACCACAATTACATTCTTTAACTTCATATTTTTCATCAAATTGTTCTCTTGTTATACCATCTAATTGCATTCTTTCTTTAATAAAATCTTCTTTTGTAAATTTCTTTTCTTCTTCTAGGATTTCTACTTCATCATTTAATCTACTTTCTTGAAAAAAGTTATAATCAAATAATTTTATATTAAAATTTTCTGCTTCATAATTATCTATATTCATTTTTTTATAAATCACATTGCCATATTTAATTCTTTTTGGTGCTTTACCATCTTTAATCATTCCTAATAATTCATACATTGTTATCATCATTCTTTTTCACCTACCCTATATTCACCACTATATCCTAATATTGTATTTTCTTCTTTTGTTAGCCCTAATTTATCATATATACTTTGTTCATTATTACTATTTAAAAATATCCATAAATGCATTCTCTTAGCTATTCGTAATAATCTATCATATTCTATCTTATTCATCATATCCACTCCATTTATCTGCTCTACTTGCTACTACACAACAACAATAAATTAATAATATTATCATTTAGTATCACACTCCTTATGTCTTACTATTTCTTTTATGATTATCTCTTTTAAATCACTATTATTAGAATATTTTTTAAGTAATTTAATTTCTTCCTCTAATTCCTTAATTTTTTGAATTAGTTCTTTATTTTTATAAATTTCATCATAATATAATTGTTCATAGTCTTTCATTTTTTAACTCTCTTCTTTTAAGTTCTAATTGTGCAACTATACTTGCTGATTCAGTAAATTCTTTCTTACCATATCGTAATCCATATTCATTCATAATTAATTCTTCATGACTTGATATTGCTTTTAAATTATTAATATCAAAATTTCTTATATTGCCATCTAAAAATATAACTTTATATCCTTTTGGAATAGGTCCATAATGTTGTTCATAAATATATCTATGTTTCATCATCCAATTTTTATTTAAATGTCCATCCTGTATTTTTATTTCAATATATCCATTTTTTGAAAGTCTTTCAGAACCTACTTCTCTACGATTTGGAGGTATATTTCCTTTTTTAAATGATCCACTATTTCCTCCAACATTAAACATACCTTTTGTACCTTTATTTACTGGAATATTACCTTTTTTATAACAACCATTGTTTATATGAGTTGTTAAATCAATTCCCCTTCTTCTTTTTAAATTAGCTTTTACATTTGATACCCTATCATTATTTGTATTTAAATTAAATTTTTCATTTAATAATTTTGCTAATTCGATATTATCTTTTCCCTCATAATTTTCAATCATGAATTGTATTACTTCTTCGGTCCATTTATTTACTTTCATTACTATCACCTAATAAAAGTTTAGGTATATCTTTTTTGCCATATTCAGTTGCAAACTTTACTGCTTCTAATTCAACATTAGCATTATCAATTATTGTCTTTGCCACATTTGCTATAGCCTTACTTCTTTTTAATTCTTTATCTAATTTTTCTTCTGTATCTAATTCTTCATCATCATTAAGTCTTTCTAATTCTTCAAATAAATAATCATTTAAACTTGATAAATTATTTTTCATTAATTACCCTTCTTTCTTTTAAATTCTTCATAACTTGAACAACCACTTTTTAATAGTATTTTCTTAATAATATTAATTGATTTTATAATTGCATCTTGATTACCATTTTTTACTTTTTCTGATAAATATTCATTTAATTCATCTGCATTTATTTTTTTATTTGCTACTCTATTATTTTCTTTTATAAAATTAGTATCTATATTAATTGTTACTATATCTCCTTTTACTTCAAATAATTTCATTTTACATACTCCTTTGGTATTAATCCTTCTTGTGCCATTGCAAGTTTTAAATTATAATTTTCACTCTTCTTAATATCTAATTCTTTTTTTAGTTTTTGTTTTGTTGATTCAATATATAATGCTACTATTCCCATAATTATTGTTCCTAACATTTAAACCTCCTCTATTTCATATCCTTTATATTCCATCATTTTTTTCTTTAATTTATATACATCAGTACGCATACCCTTAGTATCAACTATGTGTAGTTTATTATCTTGTATATATGTGAAATCTGCTATATAATTTATTGCTCTTATTGTTTTATTTCCAAATTGGAACTTTGGTTGTAATTCAAATTTTACTTGTAATTTTAAATCTGATATTATTCCGTTTTCTTCAAGTAGTTTTAGTTTTAAATAATATGCTCCTTCTTTTTTACTATCAAATGTTATTCCATCATAGATTACTTTTTTATTTTTATATTTGTTTTTATAATCTATTGAGTGATTTATTAATTTTTTATATGTTTCTTGGTTTATTCTCATAACTTCTAATATGGACAATAATCAAATGCAAATTTTGTTCCACACTCATCACATTCAACTACATATTTTTTTTCATATTCAATATCATATTCATCATAATCTGCTCCGCATTCAGGGCAATTTATATGAATATCTGTTTTGTAATATGTTTCAATATTATCAGCACCTAAGTCTATATATTCAATAAATTCTTCACATTGTTCTTTAGGTTTGATATTACCAAATACACTACATTCTAATATTCCTGTTGATGGTTTAAATGTGCAAGCATTATTACATTTTCCTATTTTACAAATACACATCTTAATCACTCCATTTCTTATAATATAAATCTTCTTCATTCCAACCTTCATATTTGCTTTGAAGATATTGTTTTATTTTTTGACTTATTTCTTGCTGTTCTTCTTTTGTTCCAAAATCATATTTTCTATGGCATTTATTTGGTGTTAATTCAGTACATAATGTGACTATATTTTGTTCTATACCTAATCCACCTTTAGTTCGTGATATGTAATGTGCATTTGGCATAACATTATAATTATTACCACATACAACACAACATCCGTTATCTCTTTCAAATACTTTCTTTTTTACTGACATTGATATATCAGTTGCTTTACTTCTTTTTGTTTTCATACTTTACCCCCTTGTGTTACCAAACTCCCTACTTAATTGATTTTCAAGTAATCTTAATTGTAATTTTGTTGTATTTATATATTCTTGATTTGTCATATACATTGTTTCTGCAACATCTCTTTTAAATCTTTTTTCTGCAACTTCTGGTACTCCATATATAATTTGACTTATTAATGTTACAGGCATATTTTTTTCTTGTCTTAATTTTAGTGCTTCTTGTCTTAATGTTATTTTATAATCTCTTTCAGCTTCAGCTAGTGCTTGTCCATTTTTTGCTAGACTTTTAATAGATATATTTAATTTGTTTGTAAGTTCTTGTATTTCATTAAATAAATCCATATTACACCTCTAATCTAAGAAATTATCATCTATTGATATTGAATCACCAAAGTCTTGATATATATCTGATTGTTCTACTTCTTCAGATTTTTGCACAGTATTTTCATTTTTTTGTGCATTTTTCTTTGTAGATAAAAATGTTAAATTTCGTGCTACAAAATCATAATCATAATGTTTTTTACCTTCTTTATCTTCCCAATTATGATTTTTTATTATTCCTTGTACTCCTATTAAATCTCCTTTATGACAATATTCTGCTGTTGTTTCTGCTATTTTCCCCCATACAGATACTTTTATAAATGATGTATCATCTTTTCCATTTTGTACTGCTATATTTACATCACATATTGCTTTATTGCTTGCTGTGTATCTAAGTTCTACATCTTGTGTTAATCTTCCTATAAGATAAAATATATTTCTCATAATCCTAATTCCTCCAATTTATTTATTATTTCTTGTTCTGTCTTTGGTTTTATTTCTACTAATTGTCCTAAACTATTTTTAGGTAACCAAATACAATAATATTTTTTAAATTTCTTTCCTAATGCTAATGCATACATTCCTAATTGCCATGATAAGTATTCTTTATCTAATTCTGCAGTAAATTTAATATCACATAAACATTCAATTTCATTTATGTTTGCTACTAAATCTAATGTCCCACAATATTTATAACCATAACTTACTATTTTTTCATGTTCTAATGGTTCTATATTAAATGTTTTAACTAATCTTAAATATTCTCTTATACATATTTGTAAATCTTTATTTTGAATATTTAAAACTTCTTTTTTAGCATCTTCTAAATCACTTACATCTAAGTGTTCTATAATTGAATGTCCTTCTGTTCCAAATGATGCTTTTTTATTTAGTATTTTTTTATCAATACCTTTGTACTTATCAGGAAATATTAGTTGTAGTATTTGTGTAACACTCTTGACTAATATTCCATCTTTAAGATACAAATGTGGTTCTTCTAAAAACTCAATCATTAATCAGCTATTGTTAAAACGATACTTGGTTTTACTTCTGTTGTTTTTAAATAAGCTTCATATATTTCAGGACATTCATTTTTTAATCTTGTTGAATCAATATTTGATCTTGTACTACCTTTACGAATAGTTGCACTTAATCCATCTACTATAAAGTTTTCTTTACCAACTAATTGCATAGCTGCCATAAGTCCTTCCTTCAAAAGTTTTTCTTGATATTCCATTTCTTTCTTTTGTTTATAAAATTCTTTTATTTTATTTACTACTTCTTCAGCTACTATTATTTCTCCATTATTTACTTTTACTAATTCTTCCATATTATCTATCTACTCCTTCTATTTTATCTTTAATAAATTCACTTGCTTCAACTAATGTTAAATCACTTAGCTTTTTCTTTTCTACAACATCTTGTAAATATTCTTTTATTTCATCTGCTGTATATAATTCTTTTATTTTTTCTTTTTGTTGATCTGTTATCATAACCTCTTTACTTTTAACTGTTGTATTTGTTTTTGCTTTTGGTTTTTCTTCTTGATTAGCTATAGCATTTTGTACTTCTTCTGCACTTGCTACACTTGTATCAATTCCAAACCCAGCCATTCCTAATGCTCTACCTACTGCTGATGTTTCGCAGTTTTCTATGTATGATGTTTTATTTATAAATGTACTATTTTCTTTTTCATATGCTGAACCTTTACCTAAAACAATTTTATTTCCTGTTTTACTGTAATATCCAACACTTGCTTCATATATACAAACACCATTTTCATTACTAATCATTTCTGGTAATATAAATCCTCCTGGATAAACCATTCTAAATGCTTTTATTCTTTGATTTACTTCTGCATATTCCTTTCCTTTAATATCTGTTGTTTGTATTGTTTCATTTGCTTTTTGTATATCTTCAAATGTTATTTCATTTTCTATTTCAAATACTACTTTGTTATCTTCCATAATTACACCTCTAATCTTTCATAATTTCTATGTTCATATTTATTTTTCATAATTCCATAAGTTTTTAACATTTCCATTGCTCGTAAGTAATGATGATCTACTGTCTTTTTAAATTCTTCATAATTTGATACTATAAAATATCCTCCACTTGAACCTGCTTCACTACCTACTAATTCTTCATATTCAGGATTTTGTCTTAGTTCTTGTATATAATCTCTAAATGTTTTATTATCTTTTATTCCAAATTTCTTCATTAAAATATCTGATTTAATTCTATTTTCATAACCTACACAATGATTTATTAAATAATCGTATATTAACTCACTTTTAGACATTTCTTTTTATCCCTTTGCTTTATTACTTGATTTAATTGACTTGCTGTTAGTGTTAATTTTGAATAACAGTGTAGGTATATTAGTTTTTGTTCTTTTCCTTTGTAGTCTTTTAACATTTTTCTAAATTTTTTTGTTTCCATAGTTTAACTTCTCCCTTTAAATCTTCTATAATTTTTTTAGAATCTTTTAATTCTTCTTCTAATTCATCTATTTTATCTTGTAGTCTATAATTTTCTTCTATGACTTTATCAATTTCATGTTGTTTATCTTCTATATCTCGTTCATATGTTGAATAAGATACATGTGATGGAAAGTATTCATATTCCATGTTATTCCTCCTCATTTAGCCAATCATAATCAAATGGTTCTTCTATTTCTTCTTGTGTTGTTTCAAATATTTCTTGTTTTGTTTTTTTAGATAAATATTCTTCATTTATTGTGTATAGATTGCTTGTCCTCTTTCCAGTTCCAAGAAATCTATTTTCTTTTTGAATATAATTTTCTTTAATTAAATTATCTAATGACCTTACTATTGTTCTTTTTGATATATTTATATCTCTTGCTATCGTTCCTACTGATGGGAAACACTCTCCATTTTTAGAACGAGCAATTAAATAACATAATATTCTAAATTCATTACTATTAAGATTACTTACTATCAATTTATTTTTGATTTTTGTAAATCCATTCATTGTGTTTCCTTTCTAGTAGGATACTTTTGACACTACTAACTTTTTTAATAATAATTTATTATTATTTTTTTATTGTTAAATTTAGTATGGTTAAATTACCTTATATATAGATAGTGTCACAGTGGCACTACTGTATGTGCCATTCTGACACTACTAACTCACTTTAGTTGGTTATTTTTGACACTACTAAATTTGACTTATTTTTAAAATTATGCTAAACTCTTGTTGTAAGTTATTTTTGCTTATAACTTGTTGTGTCAGTGAGTTCAGCACTGGCATTTTTTTGTGCCATACAACAAGCATTTACATATGTTATTCCTAACATAAATACTACAAATGCTATAAGCCATTTTGATTTAATCATATCTTTCATTTAACCAACCTCTTTCTATAAGAAAATATTATTTGGATTTTCTTTTAGTTTTTCTACTTCTTCGTGTGTATAAAAACATTCAGGTTTATCCTTAAACACTTTATTACACAAATCATATAATTTTATTAAATTTCTTTTTCTTTCTTCTACTGGTGCTGTTGAAAAACTATATCTTATTTTTGTTTTTCCTAACATCATTTCTTTCATATTTACACCCCTCACTAAATTGTATTTTTTTATGTTTGTCCAGTTGCATATTTGGTAGCTTTGATTTTTATTTCATATCTTTACCGATATATGCCAATATTACAATTGTTATTGATATAACTATAAATACTGATAGTATTGTTTCTCCTGTTCCCATTCATTTATCCTTTCTACTCCTGTGTTATAATATTACTTATAGACAGTTAGTTAAAAATTTATAATAAATTTTCTTTAGATTTTTGTTCAATTAATTCTTGTGTTTCTAATAAAATTGCATTTGCAACAGCAAGTGTGATTTTTTTGTTTTTTAATAATTCAATAATTTCATTACAAATCTTGTGCATATCTTCTTCTGATATTATTGATTTACCAATTTCATAATGTAATCTCATATTATCCTCTTTTCTTTTATTCTTCTTGTTCTTTTAAATATTGTTTTGAATTATGAGTATACTCATATATATTTTTAAAAAAAATAAACAAATCAATATTGTATGCTTTTAAAATTCTTTCAAGAGTAAAAACAGTAATTTTAACTTTATTATTTTCATATTCACTTAACGTTTGTGCATGTATTCCAGTTATTTCTTCCATATTTTTTAATGAATAATTATATCTGTTTCTTAAAACTCTCAATTCATTTCCAATTAAATTGGTATACATTACTCTACCTCCTATCTACACCAATTATATATGAGTTTACTCATATTGTCAATACAAAAAATGAGTTTTTTCATTTTTTTGTTGAAATTTTACATTTTTTAATATATAATTAAGTTGTGAGGTGGTGATAATATGTCTTCATTTTTCAATACAAATTTAAAATATATAAGAACTCAAAAAGGTATATCTCAAAAGAAACTTGCAGAAAAAATCGGTGTCGATCAATCTACAGTATCTTATTGGGAGAAAGGTATGGATATAACTATTGATAATGCTGTTAAAGTTGCACTTGCATTAAATATAGATATTCCTGAATTTTTGGGTAAAGATTTAACTAAAGATAAATTAAATGAAGAAGAACTAAAAGAATACAACTTTGGAGATATTAAAGTCACTATTTCAAAAAATGGGAAAATTACCGATAAAGATATATTAGAAACTAATCAATTCTTAATGCAAGAAAAAATTAAGAATGAAGCAGAAAAATAGTCATCTTGTACATCGAAAATGACATCTTGTGCATTTTATATAGCATTTAAAAAATAAAAATGTTAGTATATGCAACTGGAGTGTGATGTATGATGTATGTTGTGAAATATGTAAAATTAAAAAAAAATATTAATTACATAAAAGTAGAAGTAGATAACAAAATTATATTTTATATTAATATTAATTAAAACATGCTAGTATAGGTGTTTTAAATATATGTTAGATGGGAGGTGTAGTAATGATTTGTTCTAAATGTGGAAGTAATAATATTAATATTCAAGAATTAAATGAAGTAAAATTAAAAGTTAAGCATAACGGATTAATATGGTGGTTATGTATTGGCTGGTGGTGGGTACCTGTAAAATGGCTCGTTTTTACTTTACCTGCAATAATATTTAAAGTATTTGGGATAGGAAAAAAATATAAAACAAAAAATATTATAATTAAAAAAGCCATTTGTCAAAATTGCGGAAATTCTTGGAAAATATAAAAAAACCTCGTACGGCAATACGAAGTCAAAAGAAAATTAATTTTGATTAAAATATGCTAGTACAGGTATTTTAAAATATATGTATGATGGGAGGAATAGTAATGAAAAAAGAATATACTTTTAATTCATTACAAAGTGGTAAAGTAATTGTTGTTTTAGATAACAATAAAATCACTATTCGAAGAAAAGGTGCTTTATCTTTTTTATCGCATGGTTTAAAAGGAGATAAAACAATTATGTTAAATCAAATATCTTCAATTCAATTAAAATATGCAAAAGCTACTGTTGGATATTTACAATTTGTAGTTATTGGTAGTCAAGAATCTAAAGGTGGATTGCAAAGTGCATTAAGAGATGAAAATACAATAGTATTTGGTGGTGGCTTTAATGATTTAAAAATGAATAAAGATGCTTTAGAAATTAAAGAATATATTGAAAATTATAATACACCTAAAGAAACTACAAATAATAACACTGTTGATAAATATGATAAACTTAAAAAAATAAAAGAATTATTAGATAATAATATTATTAATCAAGAAGAATTTGATATAGAAAAAGAAAAAATATTAAATGAAAACTAAAAAAAGACCTCGTACTGCGAATACGAAGTCAAAATTGAAAAACCAAAGCTACCAAACTTTTTAATACAATATAATTGTATGGGTTTTTCATATACAATTATAGCATAAAATTTAATAAAAGGAAAGTGATAAAATGTATTATAATTATAATTTTACTATAAATGATATATTTGGAGCATATTTAAGAAAAAGTCAAGCAGATGACCCAAATGAACCTATAGAAATAACTTTATCAAAACATAAACAAAGAATATTAGAAACAGCACAAAAATACAATATTAATATTAATCAAATTGTATTTTATGAGGAAGTTGTTTCAGGAGATACTATTGCAGAAAGACCTAAAATGAAAGAATTATTAAATGATATTAATAATAATTCATATAAAGGTGTTTTTGTCGTTGCTGTTGATAGATTCTCTCGTGGTGATTCAATAGACCAAGGTATAGTTAATAATTCATTTTATTATAGTAATACATTAATTATCACTCCAGATAAGATTTTTGACATAGCAAACAATGAAATGGACAGAGAACAGCTAGAATTCGGTTTATTTATGTCAAAAAGGGAATATAACCTTATTAAGAGGAGAATGTATCAAGGAAGGCTAGACAACGTAAAAAAGGGGCTTTTTGTGGGTTCTACGCCCCCATTTGGATATGATAAAATTAAAACTGAAGAAAAAGGCTACATTTTAGTACCAAATGAAAATGCTAAATTTGTAAAAGAAATGTTTAATATGATTATTGAAGGTGAGGGAGCTGTTAATATTGCTAAATATTTAAATTCAATGGGTGTAGTTCCTAAACGAAGCAATAAATGGTCTGGTTCTATGGTTAGAAGTATTTTAAAAAGACCAGTTTATTGTGGAATAATACAATGGGGTGAAAACACATTTTCAACAAAAATGAAAGATGGTAAAATAACAAAAAAGTCTATTAGAAATAAAGAATATATTAAAATAGACGGTAAACATGAACCAATTGTTTCAAAAGAAATATTTAACGAAGCACAAAAAATAATGAGGTCAAATTATAGAAGTAAAGTACCAAATTCATTTGAAATTAAAAATCCATTTTCTGGATTAATAATATGTGGCTATTGTTTAGAACATGATCATATAATAAAACATATGAAAAGAAGACCTCCACAAAATAAAAAAAGTAAAAATGGGAAAAAATACTATGCCTCTAAAGAAGCAATAACTTGTAATAATATTGGTTGTAAAAATGTATCATCACTTTCATACATAGTAGAAGAAAAACTTATTGAATCATTAAAACAAATATTAAAAGAACACAAAGAATATATTAATAATTATGAAATGGAATATCAAACACAAAAAAAAGATAATACAAATATGTTAAATTATTTAAACAAAGAAATAGATAAGAATAAAAAACAATTAAATAAAGCACAAGAATTCTATGAATTAGGTGATTATACAAGAAAAGAATTTTTAGAACGAAAAGAACAATTAAATAAACAATATGAAAATAATATAATTGAAAAAGAAAAAATAGAGAAAGAAATTAATAATAATAAAATAGAAATAATTAAACAGCAAATACCTAAGCTTGAAAATTGTATTAATAATTATTATAATACTAATGATATACAACTTAAAAATCAATTATTAAAATCTATAATTGATAAGATTATTTATTATAAAGAAAAAAATGCAAGTCATGATAAAAGTTTACTATATGAATTCACTTTAGATATAAAGTTAAAAATTTAGTAACAACATTAATGTTTAGATACTTGCGATAGAGGATTTTTAGGTAATACAGCAACTACTTTAAATGCTAATACAAGACCAATTATGTTATATACATGTGGTAATAATGGTGTACCTTTAAATATGCCTATAAGCAAAGATCCTAATGAAACTGTTACATCAACAGTATTTAGAGTAGAAAAAATAGATGGATGTTGCGCTACATTCAGAGTATTAACAACTAATCCTGATCCAACAGAAGTTGCTACAATTCCATATATTGCTACAAATTCATTTTTCACAGTAAATTTAGAGTGTGTTTGTGTACTTAGATGTTTAAATGATACTTATGTTGAATGCATATAAAAAAACTTCATAGAAGTTTTTTTATTTTTTTCTTATTAAGTAAAATTCTTTATTTGTGTTACTTATACTATCATGTGCTATTTTATAATCACTATTTGTAACAATACTTAAAGTATCCATAATCATTTCATAAATAGTTAATTTTAATTTTAATTTTTCATCATATTTATTAGCTATAAATCCAGTATAATAATCTTTATTAGTTGTTAAATGATATAAAGTAGTTTTTAAATCATCAATATTAACGTTATCATAAGTTATTAAATCATTATAAGATATAATTGAATCAAATTCATTTATAGATGGATATATATATCCATGTCTTGAATACAATGTTTTAGTATTATGATTTAAAAAATATGTATCAGCATTTATTGATTTAGGTACAACAATCCCATCATATACATCAATATATCCTTTAGCTCCTTTAATTTCTGTTTTCTCCAATTTATCATAATTAACTTTATTCGATAATAAAAATTGTTTATAATTTTTTAGATATTTAGATATTGATTCATCTACTGATTGATTTAATTCTAATATATTTTCATAATTATTTGGATGAAAATCATTAGAAGTCATAAATTCATAAAATAATCTTGAGTTTTCCATTTACTATTCCCCCTTAAACAGGGCTTATGTTATCACGATATTTAATTATTGTCAAATTAGTCTTTAAATTTAATATCTTTTATATTATCTATATTTATTAACTCATTATCAATTGTTATTAAATTATTATTGCTTTTACCAATAATTTTTTTAATTATTTCTCCTTCGTTAGTAGTAATAATAACATCCGCTTTATATACATATCGATATGAAGAAAAAATATCATTTATTTTTTGATTTATATTTTTATCTTTTATTATCCCTTTAAATTCATTATCTTTTTTTATTATTTCTTTATTTTCTGATATAGCATATTCATTATTATTTTCTAATTTTTTATCTATTTCATTAGCAAATACTTTTGGTAAATCTTTCATGTAATCACCTCTATTTATTATATGTTTATTTATTGCACAATGAACCTATTTTAGTAAAAATAAATAAGATGGGTATCGATATTATAATTTGAATTGTATTAGTATTTTTATATGTTTCAATAGTTAAAAATAAAATAGATGATAAAAAGAATCCATTTATTATAGGATAAATTATATTTTTTTTATTTTCTAATAAATTATTCATAAGTTTTGATATTAATATTACTCCTATAAATAATCCTATAGAAAATAATATAATTATTGTTATATTACTAAAAATATTAGAAAAAATTGATAAAAAGAATTCATAACTTCCAAGTAACATAAAAATAACAGTACCACTTATAGCTGGTATTATCATTGTAGCGGCATCTATAAATCCTAGTAATATAACATATAAATTATTAGATAGATTATTTTGATATATATAATTATTATTATTTTTGATAAAGAATAAAGAAAACATTATAATAAAGGTTATTATTGTTATTATAAGTTGTTTTTTAGATTTTGTATTTTTTAAAAATGATATATTTGATCCTATAAGTAATCCTATAAAAATAATCATAGTTATAAAATAATATTTATTTAATATAAAACTAAGTATTTTACTACCAAATATAATAGCAAGCATTATACCTATACCGACATTTGATAAAAAGATTATGTTGTTCTTTACATCTTTAAAAAAGGAACTTATAGCTTTAATACCTTTTTCATATAATCCTAAATTTAATGCGACTAAACTACCACTAACACCTGGTATTATTTTAGCTATTCCAATAATAAAACCTTTCATTATTAAATTCATGTAATCACCAATAAATATTATTCTTATATTTTTTTAATATGAATTGAATAAATAAGAAAAATTTGCTATAATGTACTTAATTAGGAGGAATATTATGATTGATAAAATTAAAAATATGGATAAAAAAATGAAATTATACTTAATTATAGGAGCTAGTGCGATAATATTTATTATATTATTACTTATTATTTTAAAAATAGCGGTAGGTAGTACAATAAATTCAAGAGTATTTGAATCAAGACTTAAAAATGCCGCAATAAGTTATTATGAAAAATACCCTAATAAATTACCTAAATTAAATGGAGAAAAAGTTAGTGTTACAATAGATGAATTAGTAAATGCTGGTAATTTAAAAAGCTTAGATAAATTACTTGATAAAGGTTTAACATGTAGTGGAAATGTTAGTGTAAGTAATAATAATAGTAATTATTTATATCAACCTATTATTGAATGTAGTGATAAATATAAAACTAATTTATTATATAATAAAATAATTGAAGATAATCCAGTTGTTACAAGTAGTGATGGTTTATATAAAGTAAATGATTATTATTTATTTAGAGGAGAAAAATTAAATAACTATGTAAAATTTGCTGATAAAAATTGGCGAATTTTAAGAATTAATAATGATAATACAATTAGATTAATCCTACTAGATAATTTAGATACAGTAAGTTGGGATGATAGATACAATTCTGATAAACAAGAAAATATAGGTAAAAACATTTATTCAATAAGTAGAATAAAAGAAACATTAGATAATTATTTTAATGGTGATAAAAGTATATTTAAAAAAGAAGATAAGGCTTTAATTGTACCAAGTGATTTATGTATAGGCGCTAGAAATGAAAATGCTACTGTAATGGATGGTTCAATTGAGTGTGCAAATAAATTAGAAAAACAACCTTTAGGATTATTACAAGTTAATGAGTATCCAATTATTTCATTAGATTCAGGATGTAGATTAGTTTCTAATAATCAATGTACTAATTACAATTATTTATCAACATTAAATAATTTCTGGACTTTAACAGCTAACACAGCTAATTCATATACTGTTTATAGAGTATCAAGAAGAGTTGAAGTAGCAAATGCTGAAAGTTATGCAGTACCTAGAATAGTACTTAATATAACATCAGATGCTTTATACACAAAAGGAAATGGTACAGAAAATAATCCATATATTATAAAATAGATACACATGTATCTATTTTTTTTAAAATAAAAACCCTTAATAAGGGTTAATATACAAATGGTGTCCCGTGGCGAACTCGAATCGCCGACCCTCTGATTAAAAGTCAGATGCTCTACCAACTGAGCTAACAGGACAAATTAATAAAAAATGGCTGCCTCGGCTAGATTCGAACTAGCGAAATGCCACAGTCAAAGTGTGGTGCCTTACCGCTTGGCTACGAGGCAATTTAAGTGGTGGAGGGAGATGGATTTGAACCATCGAACCCGAAGGAACAGATTTACAGTCTGCCGCGTTTGGCCACTTCGCTATCTCTCCATAAGTGGTGCCGAAAACAGGAATTGAACCCGTAACCTACTGATTACAAGTCAGTTGCTC
>ERZ842401.810-NODE-810-length-46098-cov-6.610929_pt1 | contig 46098 bp, 42 predicted proteins | sample MGYA00521270_ERZ842401 | MGnify/ENA primary metagenome ERZ842401 (study PRJEB31892, sample SAMEA3878208) | bioreactor metagenome | biome: Moose rumen | place: Sweden | collected 2011-10 | study: EMG produced TPA metagenomics assembly of the PRJEB12797 data set... | reverse complement strand
TAGGTTCATGCAACAGGAAAGCCTTTAGGCTTGGCAAAAAATGTCTGAATGCTTGCGTATGGTCTGCAGGACGCGACTGTACTTTCGAAGGGGACCCCTTTGGGGGAGGAGGTCGAAGGTACTGCTTTTTTTCGACATATGCAAGAAAAAACAGAAAAAATGAAGATTAATCAGTCTTCTTAGGGGCCAAACTCGTTCGCATCTCGTTCGCATTACGGACGTCTGCGTTCCGTTTCTTTCTCGTTTTTTGCTCTATGTTTCTTTGGCTTGGCTGTGGTTGCCGGCCTCTTAGTAGGTCTATCCCTATTACATAGGGGATAGACTACTCTACTAAGGGGGCTGGGCTACCCGCCAAAATCTTCGTGGGTTCTAATTGAATCACGGTGCAAAGATACAACTTTTTTATGGCATGATAAATTCCATCTGCCACAAACAAAATCTATAGTGCTTTTTGACAAATATGCAAGAAAAATCGCCCCGAAGGACGATTTAGCGATGTACGATGTACGATGTACATTACTTTTTCCTTCGTACATCGTACATCGTCCCTTCGTACTTTATTTCACCCTTGCTCCTTGGGCGTTAACTACCTTGCCGTCCGGGAAGACGATATACAACACGCCGTCACGGAGCACCTTCGTACATCGTACATCCGTCCTTCGTACATCTTCTATGCCTTCTTTCGGATCTTTGACTTCGAACTCCGGCCCATAGACCCAATCGGTGATTAGTTCCCGCATCTCGTTCGCACCGCAGACACGCCAGGTGTAGGTGCCGTATCGCTCAAGCGAGATGGCGAAAGAGGTGTTGTTATTGAGCGTCGTACCGTCTATCAAGGCTTCGCCGTTGCAGAAGACGCTGATTCCGAAGTACGCCGGCAGGTCTTGCACAGACCATGAGAGCGTAGCCATACCGCCATCGACGGAAGCCTGCAAGCCGTACGGCAGGTAGTTTTTGGGTTGCCCATCTATCGGCGTAGCGCAGTCGATAACCGAGACGGTGTAGTGCCCTATGATCTCGCCGAGACGGTAACAGGTAGAGGCGATCACATGGGTTATATCCACGGTCTGCAAACCGGCTCCGTTCGTCCAGATGATATTGATATCTTGGATAGAGGGGTCGAAGGTATAGCTCCACCATCCCTGTGCATCCTTGCTGACCGCCGTACCGGGCCATGCGCCGCAAGGCTGGGTCTCGCCGTTGCCCGTCCACGCATAGAGATACACCGTCTCCCATTCGCCCGGATAGAGCCGCACGGTGATGGGTTCCTTCGGTTGCGGTTTCTCCGTGGCGGTGAATTGCGCGGTGTAATCGGCATTAGCGGTAGCAGCGACAACAGTCGGACTCCAACCGCTGAACGAATACGTATAGTTTTCATCCTCCGGACGTACAGGCGTAGCGCTGGTATAGGTCGGCATCTCGCCTTCTTTCACTTGGCTGTTCTGCAACTCTGCGCCGTCCCAATTCAAGAAACGGATGGTGTAATAAACAGGCTGCGGTATGATCTCATATTGCGCAATGACAATGAGGTTCGCCGTGATGTTGGTAATGGGTTTGGACCAGCCGGTGAAGATCCATCCCTCACGCGTCGGGTTGGTCTCCGGTCCGTGTGCGTCGTGCCCTTCCTCTACTTGCTCCACTAACAGTTCTGTACCATCCCAATCCATGAAGGTAACGGTGTAATATACCGCTTTCTTGATAGCCGTGTACTGCGCTATATAGATAGCGTCCGCCGCCGCAGGCACAATAGCCGGCAACCAACCATTAAACGTATAGGTGTATCCCTCATCTTCGGGTTTAGTAGGAGTGGTGCCGTTATAAACAGGCATATCACCCTCCTTCACTTGTGAGGACTGTAGTTCTGTTCCATCATAGTTGAGGAAACGGATGGTGTAGTATGTCGGCTCCGGCGGAGTGATTGTTTTCTCCGTAGTCGTGTACTGCGCCGTATAGTCCGCATTAGCCGTAGCAGCTACGACAGCCGGACTCCAACCGCTGAACGAATACGTGTAGTTCTCGTCCTCCGGACGTACAGGCATAGCGCCGATATAGGTCGGCATATCGCCTTCAAGAACTTGCGACGATTGCAACTCCGTGCCGTCATAGTTGAGGAAGCGGATGGTGTAGTATACAGGATCAACAGGTTTGACAGTTACTTCAAACGTAACGTAATCCTCCAATCCGTTGTTTGTGCGGGCAATAATATTTACAAATCCTGCGCCCATTGCCTTCACAAGACCTGATGAACTAACGCGCGCAATATTATTATCCTCGGAACTCCATCTTACGGTTTTGTTGCCTGCATTCTCGGGTAGAACCGTTGCACTCAGCTGGTACGTGTCACCCACATACAGCGGTATTATCTCGCCTGTGTTCTCGTTAATCGTGATACTAGTGGGTTCGATTGCCTTCACACGCACATTGGTGTACGTGCTTATTCCATTGGAGGTCGTTGCGCTTATCTGCGCGGTACCTACGCCTACGGCGGTTACCAAACCGTTCTGGTCCACTGTTGCTACCGCTGTGTTATTGGACGACCATGTAACCGTCTTGTCCGTTGTGTTCTCCGGCTGGATAGTGGCGGTCAGTTGCTTCGTCTCGCCTTCGTATAGTTCAAATGTATCCCAGTATCCGCCTTCGTTGATAGTAACGCTTTGTGCTTCTATTGCTGAAACGGTGATAGTTGCAGTTGTAGCAGAGACATTGGTGCCGACCGCCGTTACCGTAATGGTTGCCGTTCCTATACCTACTGCCGTTACCAAACCGTTCAGGTCCACTGTCAGCACAGCCGGATTAGAGGATGACCATTGGTAAGTAGGTAGATAACTTAGTCTGTCTTCATAGCCGTTATACACTTCTAATTGCTGCGTTTCACCAATACCCATTTCAGTCCGGGGTCTGAGCCACGAAGTGTATGGGGCTTGATAAATGTCAATGTAATATGATGGGCTAACCAAATCCACTCGGCTAACCTCTGTGTAAATGTTGGCGCTTTGTCCGTTCGGTAGCGTAGCAGTTATGGTTGCATTTCCGGACCCCTTGGCATAGGCGATAATACGCGAGCAGGGCTTCATACCTACATAACCAATATTAAATACCGTATCCGGCATTTCCGTAATGGACAATACATCCCCATTATCAACACTCCATGTTAATCCTTCGCGGGCTGCATCTACATTCGTATAAGCAAGCACCATGTATTCGAAGTTCTCGGTGTTTATATCCGGATAGAAATTGATTGTTGGGTTATATTTGTCATATTTCCATTCCGTTTCTCCGTGTCTGCGGTAGGCTACCGGCAGAATTGTAATGGACGGTTGTACGATAGTAAGGATAAACGATGCCGTATATTCTCCTTCGTCTGTTGTCGCAACAATCTTAATATTACCAGAACGCCCATTCGCTGCTGAATTGGGATCCAACTGCGTGGTGATAAGACCATTCTCGTCTATACCAACAAACCAATTCCATTCCAAAGCACCGCTTACTCCCCAGGTAGTAGAAGACCAATGCACTTTCTTGTTTCCGACTTCTTCCGGCAAAACGGCAGCCACTACTTGCAGGCTTGTTCCGGCAATAATAGTGGTGTCGTGTACATTGAGTGTGATGCCCGTTACAATAACCGGGTCCTCGCTGTCCTCGGGTGCATTCTCATGGAATACGCGCAAATACGGATAGCCGTCATTGATGGTGTCGTGTCGTCCCCAGATATTCTCAAAATCCCAGTTCTGATAAGTCGCTTTGGCGTGCATCTCGTTGGTAGTACAGCCCTTTCCGTCGCAGTTGGTGGCTTCTACTGCCAACTCTTTATTATAATAGGTGCTATTTTGTATCGGTTTACCATAGGGAGTACAATTGGTAATACCCGATTGGGTAATACCTGCATTGTAGCAGTGACAGTAAGTGGTCGTCCATCCAGAGCCTGCAAACAAACCCGCCGGATTGCCATAATGATCATAAATATTCACACGAGTATAACAATCGGATATCGTGTCGTTACGCAATTGCCAAGAGTTATCCACATCACCTATTAAAGCGTTGGGAGTGAGAGCCCTATTACCATAGATGGTGCCTTCTACGTAACATTGTTCTACATGGCAGATAGTGGTCCTACCGGCTAACATACCTACATGGCTCCATCCCTGCTCGTCATAGCCGCAGCGACGCCAATATTTCGCTGCATCCTTGTATTGTCCGCGCGTGTTGTAATCTTGTCCGTCAAGAACAGAAGCGGCAATGCCAACATTGCGAATGACGGCCGTATCGCCTACCTCGCCAAACAAACCTACACTCTCTCCCTGACCATTCCATCCCGGAATACCGTTGCGCTCCATGTACATACCATAGATAGTATGCCCTTGACCGTCAAACGTGCCGTGGAAAGCGTGATCGCCTTCTCCGTACACACCATAATACCAGCCTATAGGTATCCACGGCACACCGAACGCACCGCGTCCCCAATACTGCCAATCGGTGGTATCGCATAGCAGAATATCGTTGTCCAGCACTACTTTCTTGCCTTTGAACGACATCGGCGCTTGGGTCTGGGTAAGATTAGAGGAAGCATAAGATCCCTCTGTGTCGTAGCAAGGTACGCTGTCCTCCCATGTATATAGACCGTTTTGCATGGCAGCAAAACCTCTTAGCTGCGCTGCCGTCTTGATATGGTATGTCTTGGTGAACTCGTTTTCGAAAGGAGTAACATCAATTTCAAACCGCTTGTCTTCATGCCAGCGGGCATACAGGGTCATACTGCTTGCCGGACGCTCGGTCTTCCAATCGAAGATCTGCGTCAGTCCGGGGTCTTTATACCATCCGGCAAACAAATACCCTTCGCGCAACGGACGCTGCGGAGGCAACACTTCGCTGTCGGGATAGATATATTTCGTCGTCACATGCGTGCCGCCGTTGCTGTTAAACGTAATGGCTACCGACGGACGGAAAGAGGCGTCCGGCGATACACGCGGATAGTCGCCCTCGCGCCATTCCCAGTAATGGAGTTGCAGTGTATCATTGCCTGCGTGCCGCTCGTTCCAACGGGCTACGGAATAATTGTAGATATTTACCAAGTCTTTCGACTGCATCCATCGGGTGGAATCTAAGGTACAGTTCGGATCGCCATATTCCGTTCCATCACCCAAATACTCTATCTGGGCTTTCTCTTTGTCCGCAAAGAAATTCTCACGGTGCTGGAAAGAACTATAACCGTAACCATTACCGGTATATAAAAAATTCACCAATGTATCTTGTGCCCATACATTGAAACCGCCATAAACAGCGGTATGGTAAATAGCTAATTGCGCATTCCCATTATTAATCATTTGGACAGATGTACCGCAGTTGAGGACATAACTGCCGCCTGCCATATTGCCAATCAGACCGCCCTGATTGCCTGCATATTGACCCTGCGTAGCTATATTGCCCGAGGTCCAGCATTGTACCACTATCGGCTTATCATAAATCTCGCCTACTAAGACACCATGGTTGGCAGAACGAATATAAGCATCTGTCACGCCCAAGTTGCGCAACTGCGCCCCTCTGGCGATACGTCCGAACAGACCTTGTTTATCCAGCAGATTGTTGATATACATATTCTTCACCTCGTGGAAACCTCCGTCATATACGCCGTTAAACTCGGTAAGATTAGTAGATGTATACCACGGATTGCTGCGCGGAGAGCCAATTGGTCTCCATTGGATGGGCATTTCTTCTTCCCACTGCTCGAACGGTACATTGAGCACTATATCCGCCGTCTGGAGGAAATACTTGCCCTTGAAAGTCATTCCTTGGTCCACGAGCCACCGCATATTCTCCAAATGCGCTTTGGTAGCAATGATATACGGATTGGCTTTGGTGCCGTCACCTCCGCCAAACATCGCTGATGAATTCGTCTGATAGACTCCCGTCGGGCGCGGCAGACCGTCGCGCAACTCCCATTGGCTCAAGCCCATGAAAGAAGCCAACATATTGAGGGTGTCCACAAACGCCTGTGTCTGCATCTGCGCAAGCGGTTTGCCGATACCATTCCATGCGGCTTCTGATTTTCCGGTGATAGCAGGCAGACCGTCTTGGTTGAAATAACCTATCTGCTGAGAGGGTTCCACCAAATGCGCATAAAAACCACCATAGCCGTGAGAGGTAGCCACGAAAGCGTGGATATTATTCTTGTAGTACTCGGGGTCGTGGTGATAAATCGTGGAGGTGGAATAGCAGTTGATAATATCGCCTCGCGCTATATCGTCATTAATATGTAGGGCATCATACCCATTGTCATAGCAGAAATGTGCGAAAGTAGGATTACCGCCTATACCTGTGGATTCGCTAAAATCACGGAGTGCTCCCGTGCAATAACACGATTCAATCCGTCCTCCCCAGTTGCGATAGGCAAAACCAGCTATGCCCGATTCCCAGATATAGTTAACACTGCTGCCATCGCTGAAGAGGTCTCCAAACGCAGCACATTCGCGTATCGTACCGCCGTCATTATACAACACAAAACCGCCTCCACTGGAGAAGTCTTCCACAGGAACCCCGTTTTTTACTGAGCCGGTTGGTCCGAATAGCGCATAGATATCCACATCCGCCGTACAACGCTCTATCAAACCTTGATTGGTCTGCACAAAACCGCCGCTTCCCCTCGGACGCATGACTCCTTGATTCGTACAATCACGAATAACACCTGTCGGGTAGTTATTCTCTACGAGAGGTACGTTCAGATTTCCCGAGCAATTTTCAATCAGCCCTTTGTTTAGACATACCAATCCGGCTCCGCCATTCAGCATTCGTCCCTGCACATGGCAATTGCGGACAACGCTGTTAGAATCGGTATTGATAACAAGCAAAGCTTGCGAACCGGCTCCTCCCATGATGGCATTGGATAGCCGGATATTCAGCAGCGAACCGCCTTTTACGTTACCGAATAGCCCTTTGTTGATTACCGTTAAATCATACGAAGTGACATCTATATCCCAATCATTCGGATCGAAGTCCTCGGCAAAACCAATACCTCTTCCATAATAGAGGTTATAGATGGTGTGCCCGTCGCCGTCAAACGTACCGCGGAAATAGCCGTAGTCCCAATCTTCGTCCCACTGCATCAAGGTATGAGCAATCGGCTCCCACTGTTTCCAGTTGGCTGTGTCCGGGTCGTTGAAATTGGTGAGATAGATATCCGCCGTCAGTTTGAAATACTTGCCTGCGAAATCCTCTTTATCGACATTCGTCCGTTCGGCAAGTCCGGCTAACTGTTCCGGCGTGGAGATGAGATACGGATCGGTTTCGGTTCCCGAACCGCTGAAGGTTTTGTTACTCGTACCGTCCCAGTACGTTTGCGCGCATGCGCCTGCTACTATTAGGAATAGCGGCAGGAAGATTGAAAAGATTCGTTTCATAATATTGCGTGTTAAAAAATGTATCTAAAAAGGCATTACAGGCTCTTGCGAGAAGAGTTTGCGGAGCCTGTAACGGGCGCTGTACACCGAACCGGTGTCCACGTGGAAGAGCAAGGCAATGTCGGGCACATCCATGTTTATAAGAAAACAGAGGATGTACCTTAAGTTAGTAGATGTGATCGCCTTGGAGGACTGCGCACAGAGCGTGCTGATATGGCTCGTCTGCAATAAACGCAAACGGCACGACAAATCTTCCTTTTGGGCGGAAGACAGTGCAGAAGATTGTATCAGAACAATCAGATTTTGGATCTGCGTTTCTATGTTTACATGTTGTCTAAGCATGAGGCAAAAAAGTGACCTTCAAAATCGGCTGCAAAGGTACTACTTTTTTCGCTTTTGGCATATAGACAAATATAGACTTTTTTAGAAAAATGCGTTTTTTGAGGGGAATTTCTTCTTAATTCGGTACCTCACGGTATATACAGAAGCCGGTTCGACATGGAAAATCTCAGCCACCTGCTCCGGCGTCAGACCCGCGGCGAAACAGAGCAGATAGCGTTTGTCCATGTTAGAGAGTCCTTCCGCGGGAAGGAGCGACTGGCGGAAACGATCCATATCCACCATTCCGATTGCTTCCCGGTATAGAGGTTGTTTGATCTGCGAAAGAAGATGGTTTCGGAGCACCTCCAGCGGTTCCACATTGCGCATGGTCTCGACCTCCAGCGCCTTGGCATACAGTTCCTCCTCTATCCGCCGCTTGCGGTTGGAGAGCGCGATAAGGGCAGCCAGAACGGCTATCAGGACCAGTGCTGCGGCAATAACGAGAAAGAGTATAGCGGTGCGCTGGTGAGCGATCGTGAGCTCTTTCTTCTCCACCTCGTACCGTGTCTGCACCTCGTCCAGCACGCGCTGGCGGTCGAGACTGTACCGCTCTTTGTTGTTCTCCGTCAGCAACTGCTGGTACTCCAGCGCCCTGTCATAACGGCCTTGCGCCGTATATAGCTCCACGAAGAAAGTGTATGCCTCCCCGCGTTCGGTAATGACCGTAGCGTGTGAACCATGCGCCTCCACGGAGTCCAGCAGACCCAGCACCTCCTGCATCTGCGCCTCTGCGCGTGCGTACTCCTTGTTATAATAGAGGAGCCATGCGCGTTCGTCACCTATGCTGACCATCGCCTCCTGCCGGCTGAGCAGAGCCGGCTCGGTCATGGCGCTTGCCTGAGCGAGGGTGAGGTATTTGTCTATACTGTCGGTCAGAGGAGGCGAATAGCGCAGGTCGTACATCAGTGCCTGGTTGTAATACAGCCAGACGGGCATGATTGCATACTTCCGGAAGTCAGGAATACGTTCGACGGCGGCGATACTGTTTCTTCCCGCCTCGGTGATAGCGTCCACATCCGCCTCCACCGCCGCGAGATAGGCAAAACGGATGGCGTAGTAGTTATACTGCGTCAGGGCGGAGGTGTCCCTCGCTGCCAGTTGCTCCAGTTCGCCCAGCAACTGCGCCATATGCGCCGTGTCACCGATAGAGTGATAAGCGATACAGCGTTCGTACAGACACAGCGATGCCATGCCGTACTCGCCATGGTCAAGGAACACCTGCTGCGCTTGGAGTGCGTATGTCTGCGCCTCCTCGGTCAGCCCCGCCTTGCCTGCCGTAAAAGCATACCGCCGCCACACGTCCGCCAAAGCAAAATCGACGCTTTCCCCTTTCGACTTATCGCTTTCGACTTTCGACTTTCGACTTTCGACTTCCAGCTCCTTCATCACAGCCGCCAGGCTGTCCAGTTCGCGGTGTATCTGACCGTTCGCCGACACCGCCAGCAGCCCGAGAAACAAGGTTAATATGACTTTCTTTGTGCTCATAACCATTTTCGGCTGCAAAGATAGTGCTTTTTTTTGAATTGTGCAAGAAAGAGTGAACTTTTACGACTCGATTACGACTCAATTACGACTCAATTACGACTCAATTACGAGTTCCCAAACTTAAACAATGTATCTCAAGAACGGCCATTACACTGCTATTGCATAGCTAATGCCTCCGAGATACATAGCCATTGCCCCTTATATCTATTTTATATTTTCAAAAATTCCGCTAAAAAACTTGCACATGTGAAATTTTTGTTGTATCTTTGCAGCGGATTTGACAATTAACATTAAAAACACTATAAAACAAAACTGATTATGCGTACAACTTTTAATCGTCTTCGGGCTGTAAAAGACAGCCTTCCACACGGATCAATGGATGCTATTGCTGCGGAGCTGGGTCTCTCGGGAGAAGAAGTGAGAGCTTATTTCAACGGTGAGGGCACCGCGGACTACCACATGGAGCCGGGCCCGGACGGCGGTATTGTTGATTTCACCAACACGCGCGTGCTAGAGGTTGCCCTGCGCAAGGCTTGGGAGGCACAGAACGCGTTATAATTGAGAATTGAGAATTGAAAATTGAGAATTTCAAAAAGGTGATTGCTCTGGTGCTGTGCATCGGAGCATTACCTGTTTTCTTTCCTGCGAGCGCGAGCGCACAAGAGAGCGGTGACGGGTTACCGGTGACGGGTGACGGACTATGGGATGACTATAAGAAACCCGTAGGACTGACCTATTCCGCCCAAGTGACCGTCAACACAACGTATAACTGGCGAGGGATCTACTCCGGAGGATGGAACATCCAGCCTGTCGCCAGCGTAGGGTACGGCGGCGCATATATCGCTACTTGGTGGAACATCGGCGCAACGGACTATGCGTTCTCCGGCTTTCTCCCCGAGATGGACTGGAAGATCGGTTTCAACCGCTGGGGAATAGACCTGAGCCTGCTGTACGTCCATTTCCTGGACCGTACGGATCTGGATCTGGGGCTGTACAGCTCCAACTCGATGGAGGTGGCGTTGCGATACACCCTCAGTCCCAAACTGCCGCTGAGCATCCTGTGGGCAACCCGCGTAGCGGGAGGTGACGGATATATCAACGCCCATGGCGACGCCGTACGGGCTTACTCCACCTACATCGAGATCAGTTACACCCAGCATTTCAAATACGGGCTGAGTCTCTACGGAGCCTTCGGCATCTCGCCATGGCGCAGCCTCTATTCCGCCTTCCAGCGAGACTTCACAGCCCATAACATAGACATCCGTCTGACCAAGAACTGGGACGTGAGCACCCACTGCGGACTGATGCTGCAGGGCCAGGTGACGATCAACCCCTCGGAGTTAGCCGCCAACCCGCAGAGCGCACAGTGGAACGTGAAAGACCCCTTCGGCCAAGCGATCAACGCGAACCTGGCGTTCGGAGTGTTTCTGAAGTGACAAATTACGAATTACGAATTACGAATTACGGATTACGGCTATAAAAAAATATAACAAACAGTTTAACAATTAAAACAGAAAATGAAAAAGGTATTGGTTACACTGACCGCATTGGTAGCGGTCGTTTTGTCTGCTAAAGCAGGAGTTGATTTTGCCTACGACGCAGGCGCCGAGATCGTCAGCGCTTACATCTGGCGCGGCCAGTACAATGGTGGTATGAGTTTTCAACCGGACGTAGAGATCGGCTTTGACGCTGCGGACGAGAAGATACAGTTCCGCATCGGCGCATGGGGAAGTGTCGGTGCATCCGACTGGAAATTCCGCAAAGGTCTGCCTAATCCCGATGCAGACGGTTACAATCCGAACACGTATTTCGTGCCGGAGGTGGATCTTGAGGCAAGTCTGCAGTTATGGGGTCTGACCTTGGGTGCGACCCATTATTACTATTTTGGCGGCACGCCGTTCTTCAGCGGTCTGGAGGATGATGGCGGAAGCCAGACGGAGGTTCAGATCGGTTACAACTTCGGTACGCTGACCAAAGCCGGCCTCTATTTCAACTGGTACACGATGGTCGCCGGAGACGATGACAAAAACAAATACTTACGCGAAGATGACCCTACTCTTCCTTACGAGCGCGCTTGGTCTTCTTATATCGAGATCGGATATGACCACACATTCGAATCCATCGATCTGACGATCGGCGCTGTGGTTGGTATGACCCCGTGGAAGAGTTTCTACACCGACTACGAAGGCGGTTTTGCAGTCAACAACATCGCGCTGCGCATCGGTAAGACATGGAATATCAACGATGTATGCGACATCGAGTTGTTCGGCCTGGGCAGCATCAACACGTACGGCATCAACAAAGACAATTGCTTCGTCAGCGAAGCCGGTGATTACAAACTTGGCGGCGTACAGAAGCTGAATGGTACAATTGGTCTCGGCTTCTGGTTCTAAGAATTGAGAATTGTGAAATAATCGTGCCCCTTGTGGGCTAAGAATTGTGAATTGAGAATTGAGAAACGACATATGATCAGTGCACTGCTGGGCGTAGGCCTGGCAGCGCTGCTGATTTGGAAAGCCCCCTCCAACTCCCCCATAAAGGGGGAGAGATCTGTGGCTTATTACCGGAACGAGGGGAAGATCTTCGGCACTTATTACAACATCCGTTACGAGGCTCCGGCGGACCTGCATGACAGCATCAAAGCGGCACTCCAGGCGTTCGACAACAGCCTGAGTATGTTCAACCCCCACTCCGTTCTCTCCGCTGTCAACGCCAACCGCGACACCGTGACCGACCCTCTCTTCGAAGCCATGTGGTTGGAAGCGACTGAGATCTATGCACTCTCAGGAGGCGCCTTCGACATCACCGTCGCGCCGCTGGTAAAAGCCTTCGGCTTTGGTCGCAAAAGCGATCAGTTGTCAGCTATCAGTCCTCAGACGATAGACAGTATCCGTCAGTTTGTTGGCTTCGACAAAGTGGAGCTGGTTGATCACCATGTCTATAAATCCAACCCTAACGTACAGATCGACGGCGGCGCCGTAGCCAAAGGACAAGCCTGCGACGTGATAGCAGGGCTGCTATACGAACACGGATGCAGCAATTACCTGGTGGACATCGGCGGCGAAGTGGTGGCACACGGCGTGAACGACAAAAACGAACCCTGGCGGATCGGTATCACCAAGCCGAACCTCAACAACGAAGGCGCACAGGAGGAACTGCAAGAGATCCTAGCCGTGACCGACATTCATATGGCGACCTCCGGCAACTACCGCAATTTCTACTACGCCGGCTCCGAACGGCGCAGCCATACCATCGACCCCCGCACAGGCTATCCCGTCCAGCACTCGCTGCTCTCCGCCACGGTCGTCAGTTCGTCCTGCATGAGAGCCGACGCACTGGCTACCGCCTGCATGGTCCTCGGAGAGGAAGAGGCACTCGGTATGATAGAACGCGCACAGGACGCGGCATGCTACCTCATAGTGGCAAAAAAAGACAGTTTGACGGTCATTACCTCTCCGAAATGGGAGAAAATGATTGCAAAATAAAGATTTCTCTTGCATAATTGAAAAAAAAGCAGTAATTTTGTCGGCTAATTTGGCGAAATGCGCAAAAAAGGATTGTTCATATTGCTATGTACGGTGTTGCTCTCCGGATGCGGAGAGTACCAGAAGTTGTTGAAATCCCGCGACCCGGAGGAGAAATACCAGGCTGCGCTGCGGTATTTCAACGACAAGCAGTATGTCAAAGCCCAGACGCTGCTGGACGACGTGTCGTCTTATTACAAAGGCACGGAGCGGTCGGAAGACGTACTGGCTTACCTCGCACGCAGTTATATGGGACAGAAAGCCTACGAGTCCGCTACCGACTACTACCAGGCTTATGTCCGCAACTACCCGAAGGGTAAGTATGCGGCGGAAGCTTATTTCCAGGTAGGTCACTGCCAGTACCTGGACTCGCCGGACGCACGGCTTGACCAGGCTATCACCCGCAAGGCGATAGAAGCCTTCACCCAGTTCGTGGAGCTCTACCCCGAGAGCCCGTACGCCGAGCAGGCATACAAAGAGATGGCGGAGCTGTACGACAAACTGGCGTACAAAGAGCTGAAGAGCGCGCAGCTGTATTACAACTTAGGTTCGTATCTGGGCAACAACTATCTCAGTTGCGAGATCGTAGCGAAGAACGCCCTGAAAGACTACCCGAGCAATGCCTACCAGGAGGATTTCAACTGGCTTATCCTGCAAGCCAAATACCAGCAGATGGTCAACTCGTTTGAGGAGCGGAAGATGGAACGCGCACGGGACACACAGGACGAGTATTACAACTTCATCACCGAGTACCCCAACTCCAAGCACCGCAAGGACGCAGACCGGATGCTCACCCAGATCAAGAAGATCACCAAAGAATAAATAACCCAAATTGCAAATGACCAAATTGTAAATGACCAAATAAGTAAATAGATTTATGGATTACAAAAATTCAAAAGCCCCAAGAAACACGATCACTCGTGACATCAACCAGCTCATGGAGCCGGTAGGAAACGTCTATGAGACCGTAGCAATTATCGCCAAACGTGCGAACCAAATCAGCATGGGTATCAAGCGTGAGCTGGACGCCAAACTTCAGGATTTCTCCATTCCTCAGGACAACCTGGAAGAGACCTTTGAGAACCGCGAACAGGCAGAGATCAGCCGCCAGTACGAGCGTCTGCCCAAAGCCACACTGATGGCCACCCAGGAGTTTATCGACGGCGAGCTTGTTTACCGCACCGGCAACCGCGACGAAGCACTGAAGTAGTTGAAAGGTGAAAGACCGCTACGCTGACAGAATAAAGACCGGCTGCGCCGACAGAATAAAGACCGGCTGCGCCTGACAGAGTACAGACCGGATTACTATTAGCTAACACATAATCGGTCTGTCAGCAGGCAGAGCCTGCGATCTGTACTCTGTCAGTGAGCAAAGCGAACGGTCTGTACTCTGTTAGTGAGCGAAGCGGTCTAAATTGAATTTTGAATTGTGAATTTGCAAGGCAAACACATTCTGGTAGGAATCAGTGGCGGTATAGCGGCTTATAAGATCCCCGAACTGATCCGTTCGCTTGTCAAGGCGGGCGCCGAAGTGAGAGTGACCACGAGCCGTAACGCCCTCCAGTTCGTTACAGAGACCACCCTGCAGACCCTCTCGGGAAGCAGGGTGTATTCGGATGTGTTTGCCGCAATCAACGAACACGCCACCGAGCACATCTCCCTCCCCGAATGGTGCGACGCGATGATCGTTGCGCCGGCTACGGCGAACGTGATTGCCAAGATGGCAGCCGGCATAGCGGACGACGCCCTGACGACCACTATCTGCTCCTGCGCGGCGAGAAAACCGATCCTGGTAGCCCCCGCCATGAACGACAAGATGTGGGAAAATCCCGCCACGCAGCACGCGATAGAAACCATCCGCGGATGGCAACAAGTAAGGGTGATAGAGCCCGCCGAGGGTCCGCTGGCATGCGGCACGAGCGGCAAAGGGCGGATGCCCGAGGTCGAACTGCTGCAGGAAGGGATAGAGTACCTCCTTGCGCCGCAGGACTTAGCCGGGCAGAGGGTCCTGATCACCGCCGGCGGCACACGGGAACAGATCGACCCCGTGCGTTTTATCAGTAACTACTCCACCGGCAAGATGGCTTTTGCGCTGGCACATGAGTGCGCACGCCGCGGCGCGGAGGTGACCGTGGTACAAGGAGCTGTCTCCGCACCGTTATACAACCCCTTCGGCGCGATACGGTGTATTGAAGCGCTCTCCGCGCAAGCGATGTACGAAGCCGCCATGGCGGTATGGCCGGAGACGGACAAGGCGATCCTCTGCGCCGCAGTAGCCGACTTCGCACCGGAGCAGAGAGCCGGAGAGAAGATCAAGAAAGGACCCGGACAGACGGAACTGACCCTCCGGCTCCGTACCACACCGGATATAGCCCGCGCCATGGGCGAGAGCAAGAAACCGCACCAGCGGCTGGTCGGATTCGCCCTGGAGACCCAGCATGAAAAAGAAAATGCGCTCCGTAAAATGGAACGCAAGAATCTCGATGCCATCGTCCTTAATTCGCTGCGGGACGAAGGTGCCGGATTCGGTACCGACACCAACCGTGTGACGATACTGCAAGCGGACGGCAAAGAAGCCGAACTACCTCTGCTCAGCAAAGCGGACGTAGCCGCCCGAATCATTCAGCAATTATTTATTTGAAAATCCCGAAGAGACCTTTTTTCCTCGGCTCTTCTTCCTCTGCAGGTTGCTCCGCCTGCTCTTCCGGCACATATTCCGGACGGGATTCGATCTCGCCCAACTGGGTCTGGACATAAGCGATCACGTCCTGCAAGCCCTCAGTGAAATGAGCGAAATCCTCCTTGTAGAGGAAAAGTTTGTGTTTCTCGAACGTAGGAGCTTCTTCCCCCTCCGCCTGACGACGCTTGCTCTCCGTGATAGAGAGGTAGAGGTCGTTGTTGCGCGCCTTGCGTACATCCAAGTAATAGATGCGCTTTCCTGCCTTGACGGAACGGCTGTACACGATTTCCTGTTCCCGTCTTTCGTCTTGATTTTTCTCCATTTTTTCGTATTTGTTAGAAAAACTGCGGCAAAGGTACGATTTTTTTTGCACATGTGCAAATTTTTTTGTAACTTTGCACAAAATTTTTAGGTATGATAAATAGAACGATGGTGCGTACGCGGGTGATCCAGACCCTCTACGCCTATTACAAAGATCCGGAGAAGACTTTTCTTACTGCGCGGAAGGAGCTGAACAAAAGCTTTGCGGACAGTTATGATTTATATTTCGTCCTGCTGGATTTCGCCAATGAGTTAACGGCCTACGCGCAGCGCCAGATGGAGGATCAGATTGCGCGCGCCAAGGCTACCCATTCGTCGTGGACTCCGAACCGCCGTTTTGTGCGCAACAGACTGGCGCAGCAGCTTTTCGAGAACCGTGCTTTGCGCGCCCGCGTACAAGAGCAGCAGTTGAGTTGGGACAGCGGCATGCAGGCTGTGAGCGACGTCTATCGCCGGTTGATAGAGAGCAGTTACTACCGCGACTACATGGAGGCGGAGCGCTGCACCTACGAGGACGACAAACGTCTCTGGCGACAGATATACCAACATCTGATGCCGGAGAACGAAGCGCTCTACGACGCGCTGGACGAGATGGAGCTGGTGCTCGACAAGTCCAACTGGACAACGGATGTAGAGGTGGTACTCAGTTATGTAGTGAAGACTATCAAGCGTTTCGCAGAGGACAGCACGCCCGAGACACCGCTCCTTGAGATGTTCGACAGCGAAGAAGAAGTGCAGTTCGCATCCTCCCTGCTGGAGAAAGCCATCAAGGGACACGACCGCTACGAGCAACTGATCAACGAGAACCTCAAAGGATGGGAAGCGGACCGCATCGCCTACATGGATAGGATTATTCTGGAGACCGCGCTGGCGGAGATACTGGAATTCGAAGACATCGCCCTGACCGTCTCCATGAACGAATATATCGAGTTGGCTAAGGAATACTCGGGAGACAAGAGTTATATGTTTATCAACGGTATTTTAACCGAGATCCTGCGCCGGATGAAGAACGAAGGTTCGCTGTTCAAGGCGCTGAGCCTCAAGTAGAGTTGATAGTTGAAAGTTGATAGTTGAAAGTTGATAGTTGAAAGGGGAAAGGTGAAAGTTTAATAACCATAAAATAAAAAAACTATGCTGAATTTAATTTTTCTGCAGGCCGCAGAAGGCGCTGCACAACAAGGTAGCCAATGGAGTTTCTGGATCATGATGATCCTTATCTTCGTCGTTTTCTACTTCTTCATGATCCGTCCTCAGACGAAGAAACAGAAGGAGTTACAGGCGCAACGCGAAGCGATGAAGAAAGGCGACAAGGTCGTTACCGCCGGCGGTATCTACGGCGAGATCAAGGAAGTACAAGAGACGGCCTTTATCATTACTATAGCCAAGGACGTGACGATCAAGGTAAGCAAAGACAGCGTTTTCGCTGACGCTTCTGACGCCGCTCAGGCTGCTGCGAAAGAGAACAAATAAGGAAATACGTGAAGAAGGACATACTGACATTCCTGGGTTTCGTAGTGCTGGCGGCCTTTATCTGGTACGGTCACGCTATGCAGTCCGTCCGTAACACCCGTGTACCGGTGATGATCACCTACACCGGCAAGCCGGGAAACATAGGGCTTGGCGAAGAGGGACTGCCGGAGCAGGTGATGATCGAAGTGCGCGACGCGGGGGCAAGGCTGAACACCTACCACCGCGAACCGCTCCATCTGACGATCGACCTGCGGTCGTATATCCATGGCGAGAAAGGCACAATCCATGTGCCGTCGGACGCACTCCGGCGTAGTATAAGCGACATCCTCCAAGGCACCAGCCGACTGATAGAGACCAAACCGGAAGAGATCCTGTGTCCTTATTTCACCGAGCAGGAGAAAAGCGTTCGCATCCATCTGGATGCAGACCTCACTCCGGCAGCGGAGTTCCAGTTTGTAGGCTCGCCCGTCCTGAGCAAATCCGCAGTGAAGATCTACGGTCAGGACAAGAAACTGGCTGCGATAGACACGATCTACACGGAGCCGCTCTCACTGACCGACCTGAGCGACACGACGGATATTACCGTAGCTCTGGCTATACCGAAAGGCGTGCGGACAGAGACCGACAGCATCCAAGTACGGATTATCGCCGAGCGTTTTACAGAGAAGAGGTTCATGATCCCTCTCCGCGTGACGGGAGTCCCGGAAGGACAACATATGCGGCTCTTCCCGGGCGAGGTGGAGGTACGTGTGCGCGTAGGCATGAGCCATTTCGCGCAAGTGCAGGCACAGGATATCCAAGCGGTGTGTCACTATTCGCACGACAGAGAGGACAAACTGGACGTAGAACTGAGATATTCAAATCCTTATATCACCTCCGCATGGGTGTACCCGGGCGTGGTGGAATTTATCTTAGAACAATGAAAAAGATTCAAATGGTGGACCTGCAATCGCAGTATTTGCGTATCAAGCAGGAGATAGATGCGGGGATTCAGGATGTGATCGACTCCGCAGCATTTGTGAAAGGACCCAAAGTGACGGATTTCCAGCACCATCTGGAAGCCTATACCGGTGCCCGGCATGTGATTCCGGTAGGTAACGGAACGGACGCCTTGCAAATAGCGCTCATGGGCTTGGGTCTTCGCCCCGGAGACGAAGTGATCACTCCTACCTTTACCTTTATCGCCACGGCAGAGGTAGTGGCGCTGCTGGGTCTGACGCCGGTAGTAGTAGATGTGGACTGGGAGACGATGAACATGGATATAGCCTCCGTCCGCCGTGCCATCACGCCGAGGACCAAAGCGATCGTCCCCGTTCATCTGTTCGGCCAATGTGCCGACATGGAGGCATTGATGGCGCTGGCGGAAGAGCATCACCTCTACGTAGTAGAGGACGCCTGTCAGGCTATCGGAGCACGCTATACGTTCGCTAACGGCGAGACCAGACAGGCCGGTACGATCGGACACATAGGCTGCACCTCTTTCTTCCCCTCCAAGAACTTAGGCTGCTACGGCGACGGAGGAGCAATCTTCACCAATGACGACGAACTGGCAGCTAAGATGCGCGCTATAGCTAATCACGGCATGGTCGTTCGATACCATCATGATATGATAGGAGTCAACAGCCGGCTGGACAGCATCCAAGCGGCTGTGCTGGACGCCAAACTGCCCCATCTGGACGAATATATCGCAGCGCGGCAGAAAGCAGCAGCCTACTACGACGAGGCGTTCAAGGACTGCCCGGCGCTCCTGGTTCCGGGACGGCAAGCCCATTCCACACATGTCTTCCACCAATATACGCTGCGCGTGACAGGTACTGACCGGGACAAGCTGAGAGAAGGACTGGCGGAACGAGGCATACCGGCTATGATATACTATCCGGTGCCGCTGCACCAGCAGAAAGCATACCTCGACCCCAGATACAAAGACGGGGATTTTCCTGCCGCCGAGAAACTCGCGGCATGCGTCCTCTCGCTCCCGATGCACACCGAACTCGACAATGAACAATTGGAATATATCACTTCATCTGTTTTAGCACTATGCAGAAAGTAGGTCTTCAACAGTCTTTGACGCAAACGACCAAGCTGACGCCGACCCAGATCCAGGTCATTCGTTTGCTCGAATTGCCATCAGTAGAACTGTCGCAACGTATCAACGAGGAGTTACAGGAAAACCCCGCGTTGGAGGAAGGTCGCGACGAAGCCGCCATGCAGGATGCAGCGGAGAACTACGATGAGTTCGACGAGAATTATATGCCGGAGGACGGATATGACGACGGGAGACAACGCGACCCGCTGCAGAACGACGAGTTCAACTACGAGCAATATGTCTCCGATGACGAGACTCCGAGTTACATGCTCCGCCCGCAATACAGCGGAGCGGACGAGGACAAACGGGAGGTACCGATCATAGGCGGTAGCAGTCTGATCGAGGAACTGAAAGCACAGATCTACCTGACCGACATGACCAAGCCTCAGCGCCATATAGCCAAATGGGTATTGGGCAATATCGACGACGACGGCTATCTGCGCCGGACGACCGAGCAACTGGTGGACGACATCATGTTCCAGGAGCAGATTTCCGTCACAGACGAGGAGATGGCGCAGATAGTGGACCGGATCAAACGTTTCGACCCGCCCGGCATTGCCAGCGCGAACCTGCAGGAGTGTCTGCTCAGGCAACTGGATGTCAAACTGGAGGAGAATCCCAACGACGTCAATCTGGGCGTGGCTCATGCAATCATCGAGCGGTTCTTTGACGCTTTCTCCAAACATCATTTCGATCGGATCATGCAGCGTCTGGAACTGGATGAAGAAGATTTTCAGGCGGCGGTGCAGGAGATTTTGAAACTCAATCAGAAACCCGCCAATGCCTTCACCGGCAATGTATATGAGACCCAGCGGGAAACGATCATTCCGGATTTTACGATTGAGGAACGCGACGAGGAGCTATACGTCGTGCTCAATACCGGCGACATTCCCGAACTGCATGTCAGTCGGGACTATTCCAACATGCTGGACGAATATTCGCGGATGCCTAAGACCAAAGAGTCACGCGAAGCGGCCGCCTTCATCCGGCAGCGGCTCAACTCCGCGCAGAGTTTTATTGACGCTATCAAACAACGCAATGAGACCCTCATGAAGACCATGACCGCTATCCTGCGCGAGCAATATGATTTCTTCCTGGACGGCGAAGAAAGCAGCCTCAAGCCGATGGTACTGCAGGACATAGCCGACAAGACCGGCTACGATGTATCTACTATCTCGCGCGTGAGCAACAGCAAGTATGTGCAGACACGGTTTGGTATCTATCCGCTCAAATACTTCTTCTCCGAAGCCATGACGAACGCGGAGGGCGACGAGATCTCCACCCGGGAGATCAAGAAAGTGCTGAAGGAACTCATTGATAATGAAGACACTCTAAACCCGCTGACGGACGAGCAGCTGGTAGCAGCCATGGAGGCTCACGGCTACCCTATCGCGCGACGCACGATCGCTAAATACCGCGACCAACTCGGTATCCCCGTAGCACGGCTGCGCAAGACTATCCTATGAGCCGCATCCCGGACATAACAGCAAAGATACTGAGCGTCCTGCTCTACCCGCTCTTTGTACCCACCTACGGTATGGCGCTTTTCTGCTATGCCCATTCGATACATATAGCCCCGCTACATTGGGTGTGGGTGCTGGTAGCGGTAGCCGGTACGTTTTTCCTCACCTGTCTCTCGCCTATGGTGGCTATCTGGATCATGATGAAGCGCGGGATAGTGAGTGACATGCAGATAGCAGCCCCGGAAGAACGCACCATGCCTTACCTCTGCGCCGCAGTAGGCTTTGCGTTCTGGTCCTATCTCGTCGTCGCGATACTCCACGCGCCGCTTTTTATCTCTTTGGTTGCCATAGGGGCTACGGCTGCTATCGCTGCCGTTGCGTTCATTAACAGGCGGTGGAAAATAAGTGCCCACCTCACCGGCTTCGGCGGACTGGTAGGAGGCCTCTTCTCCTATTGTCTCGGGATCGGAGCTATTCCTACCTGGACAACAATCCTGATATGGTTTTCAATGTCGCTCATCCTGATGTGGGCGAGACTGCGGCTGAATGCCCACACACCGGCGCAGGTTGCCGCAGGATGGCTGCTCGGAATGACATGTACTTTTATTCCTTATTGTATATATTCTTATGTTGCATAAATGGCGTATTTATATGATTGCGTTAGGTCTGGCTATGAGTCTGACCGTGCAGGCTCAGCAGCTTAGCGAGACCGCGCAGATATCGCTCCTCACCTGCTCGCCGGGAGAAGAACTCTATGCGCGCTACGGCCATACCGCTATCCGTGTGCTGGACGAGGTAAACGACATGGATATCGTGTTCAACTACGGGATCTTCGATTTCAACACCGACCATTTCTATTGGAAATTTGTCCGGGGCGAGACGTGGTACGAACTCGGGGCTTCGCCTTACCGGTATTTCATGTACGAATACGACCGCGATAACAGACCAGTTTACGAGCAGGTGCTGGATTTTACTGCCGCGCAAAAAGAACTATTATGGCAGAGACTTGTGGATAATTATCGGCCGGAGAACCGCAAGTACCTCTATAATTTCGTTTTTGACAACTGTGCTACGCGCCCGTATCATATGATTACGCAAGTGTTAGGAGACACGCTGTCTTCTTCCTATGAGGGCTATTCGGGTCAGACCTATCGCGCTTTCATTCGTCATTATACAGGTAGCCACTCCTGGGAAAACGCCGGCATTAACCTGCTTTTCGGACCTAAAGCGGACAGGCCTATGAGCAACGAAGAAAGGCTCTTCCTGCCCGAAGAACTGATGTGGTTCCTCTCCGAAGCGAGAGTAGCAGACAGGCCTCTCGTGCTGAACGGGAAGACTGCCCCCTTCGAGATATCCGCTACGCCTTGGTATGCCACATGGGAACTCGGCCTCGTGCTCTATTTCCTGCTGGTGGCCGCCGTCAGCTATTGGGACAGACGGAGACACAAACGCTCCCGGTGGCTGGATATTACGATGGTTTGTCTTTATAGTATATTGCTGCTGTTGGTAGCCTTTCTTACTTTCTTCTCCTGCCACCCGCTCGTCGGGTTTGGATGGAGACTTCTTATCCTTCCTTTGACACACTTATGCGCAAGATTTATCTATATATTACGTTGATTGTAAGCCTCTTGGCTCCCTGTCTGTCTGCTGCACCGCGGCTGACGGTCGTGGCGGTAGTGGATGGTATGACGGCGGAGAACCTCAGTATGCTGCGTCCTTATTGGCAGCAGGGCGGATTGAGGACTCTGAGCGAAGAAGCGTTCCAGACTACGGTCGCCTATCCCCATCTCGTTTACGGAGGTAACGAGACGACCGCTACCCTTATGACCGGTGTCACGCCCGAGCGGCACGGCTACGCGATGGATGAGTATTTCATGCGCCGGGACCGCCGGATCCATTCCATGCTGGAGGACGAGACGGTACATGGCATAGGCACGCAGTTGCGTCTCTCGCCCAAAGCGCTACTCGCGCCTACTCTCACCGACCGGATGAAACTCCTCTATCCGGAGGCGAAGATATACGCTGTGGGAATAACGCCGGAGACCTCGCTCCTGCTGGCGGGACACGCGGCTAACGCGTGCTGCTGGCTGGATACGGAAAGCCTGCAATGGGTCGCCTCGGCTGCTTATACCGAGGGACTGACGACAGCGGCTTTCGAGCAAAACAACTCCGGCCGTATCGCTACCCTTGCGGCGCGCCAATGGACGCCCCGCATGGACATACTCACCTATGCGGCACCTACGCCCCAAGAGGCAAAAAAAGGCTTTGCCTATGAGGTGAACACCGTGCTGGCCAATGCGCCGGAAGCGAACACGCTGGTCGTTGAGCTGGCGCTCGCTATCCAGCAGACCCAGAAACTCGGTACGGACGCTACACCCGACATGCTCATGCTTCAACTCAATACCCTTTCACCAAAAGCGGAGACGGACAAGATCGCTTCCGCGGAACAGGAGGATTTATACCTCCGGTTGAATCAGGATCTCGGTTTTCTCATGGAGCAACTCGACCGGCGAATAGGCCGTTCCAACTACCAGATCCTGCTCGTCGGACGACCGGTATTAGGCACTTCGGCGCAGGCGCTGAGCGATATTCACATGCCCGTGCAGCCTTTCAATGCCGATCGGGCGGCTGCCCTCACCGCTACCTATCTCATGGCCCTCTACGGACACGAACGGTGGGTGGACGGAGCCTACGGACAAGCGATATACCTCAACCGGACGCTCATCGAACAGAAAAGACTGTCCCTCGAGACGATCCAAAGGCAGGTGGCTAATTTCCTGATGGATTTTGAGGGAGTACAGATAGCTATGCCGGGCTACGAAGCCGTGCAATACCCGCTGCTGGCTACCTCGCTCAGCAAACGGCATATAGGCGACGTGCTCTTCCTGCTGCAACCGGGATTCCGGCTCATGCAGGACGAGAAAAAGGCAGTGGACCGCGTGATCGACGAGAATCCGGTATCCCCTTTGCTTCTATGGACAGGCACACTGCGCCCCATGCCGCAAGGCCAACTGAACGCTACCGATGTAGCAGACCTCATCTTCAAATGACCAAATTGTAAATGATTAAATTGTAAATGATATGATTTTTCACGAGATTAAAGTCAGTTATGACCGCCAGACGGGCGAAGACAACCCGGGCAAAGTAAAAGAAGTGTACCTCATTGATGGAGCTGTCAGTTTTGCGGACGCGGAGAACTGCCTCATGGAGGAGATCAAACCATTCATCTTCGGCGACTGCGAAGTACAGAGCTGCAAACGAAGCCAGTTCTTTGAGACCTTCCCCAACGAAGGCGGAGAGTATTGGTACAAAGCGCGCGTGGAGATGATCACTATCGACGGAGAGAAAGAGGTACGCAAAAACGTAGCTATGCTCGTTCAGGCAAACACGCTGGACGATGCGGTCTTTGCGCTGAGACAGGCACTCAAATCCTATGACTGCGAACTGATCTCTATTGCCAAATCACCGATTATGGACATCCTTCATGCCGTACAATAATGCCCTTGCAATTTGACATAAGAGCTATCATTAAGGCGAAAGCGCCGAAGGCGAGAGTGCCGGATTTCCTTATTCGCTATCTTGAACGCATCGCACACATAAAACAGATGAACGCCTTTCTCCGCAAGCATACAACGGAGAGAAACTACGATTTTATACGCGTCGTGCTGGATGAAGAACTCGGATGCACCGCCTCTATCGAGGGCATAGAGAATATCCCTACCGACGGCAAGCCTGTTATCTTCGTCTCTAACCACCCGCTGGGAGGGTTGGACGGCATGATCATTGCACAAATGATTCATGAGAGCCGGGCGGAGAAACGCGAACTGAAGGTTATCGTCAACGAACTGCTCATGTATATGGAGCCGCTCGCCGGACTTTGGGCGCCTGTCAATAAAACAGGGCGGCTCAGCAAGGAACAGGCAGCAGCACAACAACGGATGTGGGAGAGCGAGACCGATGTGCTCACCTTCCCTGCCGGGGCTTGCAGCAGACTGCAACGGATCAACGGCAAATGGCAGATACAAGATCTGGAATGGCAGAAAAACTTCGTCCAGAGGGCACGCGAATACCAACGCAATATCGTCCCGATCTATTTCGAGGGAAGGAACAGTAATTTCTTCTATATCCTCGCCTTCCTCCGCAAACTGTTACGGATCAAGATCAATATCGAGATGCTATACCTCGTGGACGAGATGTACGGCGCACATGGCAAACATTTCAAGGTTCATGTCCTGCCGCCTGTCCCGTACACCGACTTGGATAACACCCGTTCGCCTAAAGAATGGGCGCAATATGTCAAATCCATCGTATATTCCCAAAACTGAATACTGAATACTGAATACTGAATACTGAAAACTGAATACTGAATACTCATATGCAACCTATCATTCCACCTGTAGAAACAGCAGTTATTGAGCGCGAACTGGAGGGACACCTTCTCAGACCGTCCAATAAAGCGGAAAATCTTATTTATGACATCACTGCGCATGAATGTCCCAATGTGATGCGCGAGATTGCACGTCTGCGCGAGATCAGTTACCGGGACGGAGGTGGTGCCACCGGCTTGGAGATGGACATGGACGATATGGACACCATGGCCAAGCCCTATCATCAACTCATCGTCTGGGATCCTTCTAACCGGCAGATTATCGGAGGATACCGCTATCTGCTGGGAAAAGATGTGGAACTGAGGCCCAACGACCGGGGGGAGATGCAACCCTATATCACCTCCGCACATCTCTTCCACTATTCCGAGCGCTTCATCCGGGAATATCTGCCTCATGCCATTGAGTTCGGACGGGCATTCGTGCAACCCGCCTATCAGAAACGCGAGATGGGAGTGAAAGCACTCTTTGCGCTGGATAACATCTGGGACGGAATCGGAGCGGTGATGCATAATAATCCCGACGTGCGATGGATGATCGGTAAAGTCACTATATACCCCGATTATAACAAGACGGCACGCGAGCTGATCTATACCTATCTCAACACCTATCACAGAGGAGAAGAAGGGCTTTTCGGACCCTACCATCCTCTTCCTGTTCAAGAGGATCTGGGCATACCTTCTCCTTTCATAGGCACCGACCCGCAGGAGAACTATCATATCCTCCAGCACGCTATACGCGAGCAAGGGACGGTTATTCCGCCTATGTTCTCCGCCTATCTCAATATCACCAATGAACTCCAGTTCTTCGGCAATGCCGTCAATGACGAGTTGTCGAATGTCTTTGAGACAGGAATCATGGTGGATCTGGACACGGTTTATCAGGAGAAAAAAGAACGCTATATCAATCCCTATATCAAATGGCTTTCTGAATGTTGAATACTGAAATGCTGATTACTGACAATATCCATAAGGTTCGCGCACATATACCCGCGCATGTCACGCTCGTGTGCGTCTCCAAATACCAACCCGTAGAAGCTATCCGCGAAGCCTACGAAGCGGGAGAACGCCATTTCGGGGAAAGCCGCGTGCAGGAACTGAAGACGAAGATACCGCTCCTGCCCGAAGACATCCACTGGCATTTTATCGGACACCTGCAGACCAACAAAGTGCGGGACCTGCTCAAACTGCACCCGTTTCTGATTCAATCGGTGGACTCACTGCGCCTGCTGCAGACTATCAACGACGAAGCAGCCAAAATAGGGATGGTACAGGATGTGCTGCTGGAGATCCATGTTGCACGGGAGGAGACCAAATCTGGCTTCTTGCCCGAAGAACTCAACTCCCTTCCTTTAGGGGATGGATGGGGAGAGGTTTTCCCTCATGTCCAGGTAAGGGGCCTTATGACTATGGCTACCAACACCGACGACGAAGCCGAAATCCGGCGTTGTTTTACGACGGTCAAGCATATAAATGACCAAATGGTAAATGACCAAATTGTAAATGACAAAATGGTAAATGACATGTTTCTCTCCATGGGCATGTCGGACGACTATCGGATTGCTATAGAATGTGGTTCCACGATGGTGCGCATCGGGTCGTCTATCTTCGGCGAAAGAAAGAAACGCTTGAAAGCCGTCTTCTTTGATCAGGACGGCGTCCTGTATAACTCCATGCCCTATCATGCCGAAGCATGGGCATGGGCGATGACCAAACACGGGCTGCCGTACACCGCCGAAGAATGTTACCGGAACGAAGGACGAACCAGCGTCGGAGTCATTCAGGAGCACTATTCCCGCATGTACGGGAAGGACGCGCCGCAGCAGCTGATCGAAGATATCTACAAGGATAAAACAGCTTATTTCAATCAAATGACCGGAGGCTTTCCGGGTACTATCCCCGGTGTGAGCGACGTGCTCCGTTTCCTACATGAACACGGCGTCCAATGCTGGGTCGTCACCGGGTCGGGCCAACACAACCTCATTGACGCGCTCAATGATATCTTCGATCATGTCTTTACGGGTATCATCTCTTCTTTTGATGTCAAACATGGCAAACCGGACCCCGAACCCTACCTCAAGGCGTGGGAACGGTCGGGGTTCAAGAAAGAAGAATGTATGGTAGTGGAGAATGCACCGCTCGGAGTGCGTGCAGCGAAAGCGGCTGGACTCTTCGCCTGCGCCGTGAACACAGGCCCCCTACCCGACTCCGACCTCACGGACGAAGGAGCGGACCGCGTCTTCCCCGATATGGCTGCTTTATTGGATTGGCTGAAGAATTCTCCTGACATCAGCATATAAGACTTTCTTCCCTTTCAAGAGGTGAAAAAATTGTTTTAGATACTCAAGTTTTTGCGGGTATCCGGTTTTGTGTGTGTCATTTTTGGCGATTTTTATTGATAAATCGGCATATATTTGCTCATTTGCATCAAATACTGTAATTTTGCATTGCTATTTCAAACATTTAAAATCTAAGGTACATGCAAAAAATGAGTCTCTTGGTGCTCTCGTGCCTCGTAGCAGGCATGGCACACGCCGATTTATCGGAAGATTTCAATTCACTAAACTCCGGTTCCTGGTCCGCCGAGACGGAGGTGCAACTGCCTGGCGTTTGACAACTCCTATGATTTTATGTTCGAGTCCGGAGGTGACAACGCCAAGACGTTCTATTATAACAATGTCTGCTTCGGCAAACAGGAGGCGTGTGTCGGAACAGATGATTACAATGCTTTGGGCACCTCGCTCTCTAAAAATGCCTGGACCAACCATCTTGTCACCTCTTTCTCCCGTTCGGATTATGTCTCGCTCTCCGAGACGGACGCTATTGCTCCGCGACGCGGAGACGGCTCCATGCCTGCCCGTTTTGCACGCCTGATACCGGGTTCTAACCTCGTCGATGCTGGATGTGATGTGCCGTCTTCTGTCACTCCAAACCTCGCTCAACTGGAAGCAGATTTCCCCTTCCTCAGATCTACGGTCTATGGCACTGTGCGTGACCTCGGACCCTATGAACTGGTGCAGGAAGACAGTACTCCTACGGCTACCCAGCAGATCACTGCGCCGGATAGCAAAGGCTCTATTGCTGTCTTACCGGGCAACAACGCCTCGGAGGCTGTCGTGCGCTTCTCCGTGCCGCGGGATCTCAAACGCGCGGAACTGACGGTCTTTGACCTCGCAGGACGCGTCATCTGCCGTCTGCCGCTCGCTGGTCTGACCGAAGGTATGGACTATTACCAACCCATCTCGCTCGGTGCGCTGCGCGGCATGGCTATCGTACGTATCTCTGCCGACGGCTTCTCTCTCTCCGCAAAACTCCTGCGCTGACGGAGGCGCTTACTGAATAATAAACAACCATAAAAAAGACGGGCTTCGGTCCGTCTTTTTTGTGTAGCAATCATCCTAATGGTGTGAGTGGATAAACGATGTTCGTAATCAGTATATTGGCCACAAGGATGATAATGTTCATCCAGAAACCTATCCTTAGAAAGTCCGTAAACCGGTAGCCGCCGGGACCATATACCATCATGTGTGTCGGCGAACCGATGGGTGTGGCAAAACTGCTGCTGACGCTGATCATCAGGGCAATCAGGAAAGTCATCGGCTCGTAGCCCAACTGGATTGCGGCTTGATACATGATGGGGAAGAACATCGCGCCGGCTGCCGTGTTGGAGATAAACTCCGTGATGAATGTGGCTACCAGACACACTGCCGTCATCACCACAATCGGGTTGGTACCGCATATATCCAGTATGCCGGTTGCCATCCGTTCGGCGATTCCGGTCTTCTGGATGGCTATTCCTAACACTACCGAACCGGCAAAAACCACCAATATGCTCCAGTCGATGGACTTGACGGCTTGGTCGGGTGTGCAGCAGCGTGTGATGACCATCGCCAGCGCCGCGATACAGGCGCACATCAACAGGGGCATTATTCCCAGTGCGGACAGTACCACCATCGCCAGCATAATCAGCGACGAGAGAAGAGTCTTGAAGCCGATATTCACCACCTCTTCGCCCGGCACCAGTCCGTGCGTATGGGTCAGTTCCGTGATGGCTTTTATATCTCCGGCAAAAACAAGACGGTCGCCGCCCATGATAAACTCGTTCTCGTCAACGGGCACCGCCACGCCGTCGAAATGCTGCATCTTGATTAGCCGGCCGCCCTCTACATTCAGCAGTCCCGCGTAGCCCAGCGTCTCGCCGATATATTTGTTCGAAGACGGCACCTGCATCTCCACCGTATATTCCGTCGTTTGCTCAAACGGGTCTTTCGGTGCCTCGCGTTCGGGCAGCAACCGCCGCATGGCGATGACCGACAGCACACCGATTATCAGACAGAAGAGACCCGGCAGGGTGGTTGCCAGTACGTTCATCTGCACACCCGTCTCCTCGGCGTACAAACCGCTGATAATCAGGTTCGGCGGCGTACCTATCAGCGTACACACACCGCCCATGCCCGACGCGTAACTCAACGGTATCAGCAGTTTGGAAGGTGCGATTCCTAATTTCTTCGACCACATCTTCACGATGCCGATAAACAGCGCCACAACCGTAGTGTTGCTCAGAAACGAGCTCAATCCCGCTACCGGCAGCATCAGCCGCACTATGGCGCTGCTCCACCGTTTGGGCTGACCCAGCAGGTTCTTGACTATCCATTGCAGCACGCCGGTGTACGTCAGTCCGGCCACAACTACAAACAGCACGCCTACTACCACCACGGAGGACTGGCTCAGACCCGAAAAGGCCTCTTTAGCATCCAATACGCCGGTGACGTACAGGATGACCATCGCGCCCAGAAACACAGCGTCTGCGCGCACTTTGGTAAACAGCAGAATGCTGAACAATGCCAGCACGGTCACTATCGTGATCCATGCGGGTCCGTTAAAACCTAAAAAAACAAACTCTTCCATTTATCTTTTTCTATATCTAAACTCAATCCTCTAAACTGTAGCTTGCCCCGCGAGCGTCCTATAACCCGGAACATCCTCCCCCTTTACCTTCTTTCCGACTGCAAAGATACAACATTTTTTCGGAATATACAAATTTTTAGTTCGAAAAAAAAACTGAAAAGTGCTTATCAAAGTGTAAGTTCTACAATGGTTCACACATATTGGCAAATAGTACAACGCATAGTGGAGGAGGAACAACATGGAGAGAAGCGTGCCGAATATGACACACGTTTATTAGAATCCCTAGCGGAAGAATTATCCCAAGAATATGCAACCGGTTTCTCGGCCCGCAATCTGCGTTCTTACCGTCAATTATATCTGAATTTCAACAATTTAGAGATTTGGTACACGCGCGTACCAAATTGGCACGTTGCTCTCTACCATGCAAATAAATTTGCATATGTCCGAAAAAAGTTGTACCTTTGCACGCAAAATTGCGTGCGGAAGGAAATAACTAAGATTATGGCAAACTAATTGTGTCACCACTGGTGTCAAAATTGTCTTGGTCTTCTCTTCTGATATCCACCGACCGACAACCGACTCACAACCGAGACAAGACCTAGACATAAAAATCACCTTCCGAATCGAAAATCTTTGATTTTCCTTGCATATATCCGAATTTTTGCGTACCTTTGCGGCCGATTTAACTTGTTCCTTTTGGCACATGAAAAGGAACAAGCCAAATAGAGAAGGCCATGAAGATATTTATTAAAGAGACCAGAGAGAACAAGAAGTTCGTCCCGGAAGTAGTAGCAGCTTTGCAAAAGGCAGGGCATCAGGTGTTTTTAAGTAGTGACTATGCCGATGTGAATGAAGGCATAAAGTCCTGTCATGTGCAATTGGATCTTACGGGTGTCGGGATGGTTGACGATAAACAGAGCATAGACCGTCCTTTTGTCAGAACGGAAGTTGACCTGCGGGTGCGTAAGATGGTTCAGGTTATAGGAAAGTCTTCATTACCTCGTCGTCAGATTGTTGCTGACTTGGGGTTGAGACAACAAAGCAGAAGAAACTTCATATACAATTATCTTAAGCCGGCCGTGGCACAAGGTTACGTGACCATGTCCTTCCCCGGCTCTCCCAACAAGCCCGAACAAACATATCGGCTGACAGAAAAAGGTCTGGATTTATACAAAAAAGTAATGGGCGAATGAAATGCATAATCAAATAAGCTTGTTCCTTTTGATGCACAAAAAGGAACAAGCTAAAAGATTGGTGTGTAAAAAAAAGATAAATGCTTGAGGAGAGATGCTTGTTCCTTTTGATGCTCAAAAAGGAACAAGCTATAAATGAGTATTACAGACAAGTCGGCGGAGGCTGACTTTTTTGTGGCATTTTCGCGGCAATATAAACTTTCTACCCCAAAAACTTGCATATATCCGAATTTTTTCGTATCTTTGCACGCAGTTTGCGTGCAGAAAGAAAATGAAGGCAACATCAGACATATTACAGACAATTGCCCGCTATCGCCAGTTGGGCATCGAGGAGCAGATTGACTACAAAAAATTCTACTTGTATTCCATCATTACGCACTCTACCGCCATAGAGGGCTCTACCGTCACGGAGATAGAGAACCAGCTACTCTTTGACGAAGGCATAACTGCTCCTGGCCGCACACTGCAAGAACAGATGATGAATCTTGATCTCAAGGCTGCGTACGAGGAGGCGCAACGTCTGGCAGAACAGCACACATCATTTACCGTGGATATGCTATGCCGTCTATCATCTATCGTAATGAAGAACACAGGAAGCACGTATAACACGCCGATGGGTTCGTTCTCTGCTGCAGAAGGAGAGTTGCGCAAAGTAAATGTGACGGCAGGTTTTGGCGGACGCAGTTATCTGGCACATGAGAAAGTGCCGCAGGCGTTGGCGGATTTCTGTAGATGGCTCAACAATGAGCGTGCTTCGTTGCCCCGGAACAATATCCTTGCCGCCTATCGTTTGTCTTTCGTGGCACATTACCGGTTAGTGACTATTCACCCATGGGCAGACGGAAACGGACGCATGTCGCGTCTGGTGATGAACATGTTGCAATGGGAGTTCGGGCTTATTCCTGTAAAGGTGCTCAAAGAGCAGAAAGCCGAGTATATTCAAGCGCTTAACGACACGCGCGACAAGCAAGACGAGTCAATCTTCCCTGCTGTTATGATGCGTTTGCATAACACCAACTTGCAAGCGGAGATAGAAGCCTTTGTGGCCAGCCAAGAGGCAGGTGTCCCTCAAGGTGTCCTTCAAGATGTCCCTCAAGACATTGCTTCTCTGATTAAAGAGAATCCGAAGATCACGCGTGAAGAGTTGGCGAAACTGCTGCATGTGAGTGTTAAGACCATCGGTCGCCGCCTTGCCAAACTACCGCATATCAAATATGTTGGCAGTGGCTATAGTGGTCATTGGGAGATAATTGAGAAATAATTGAAACAAAAAGGCATTTATTGACAATGGGAAAACAGAACGACATAGTATCGGCACAGCAATTTGATGAGGTGATTCATCTGATTCAGCATGCCCGCTCTGAGATTGTCCGTACAGCCAACTCTCAACTTATTGAGTTGTATTGGCAGTTGGGCGCATACATGTCCGATAAGATTGAGTCATCCCAATGGGGAGATAGCGTCGTGCAGCAGTTGTCGGAATATATCGCACGCAAAGCACCTGAGTTGAAGGGATTCTCCGCGCAGAACCTCTGGCGAATGAAGCAGTTTTATGAGACCTACCGCAATGCCGACGAAAAACTCTCGACACTGTTGAGAGAAATTAGTTGGTCTAACAATCTGACTATACTAAGCCGCACAAAATCAGAGGAAGAAAGGTCTTTTTATCTGCAACTTTGCGTGCGATGCATCGAATTTACGCTAAATAGACGACTATGACAGAATCCAACCGAATAGAGTTTAAGCGCGAACTGACTCGTGAACTCGATATAGAGAAAGAAGTTGTGGCCTTCCTCCCAAAGGCTGCTTTACCCGTGTTGTGATTCCATACGCATGGCTTCCGGGAGAAGAAACCACCCAGAAAAAACGATTTCCACCCAGAAAACCACCCAGGAAACTGGACGCCACCCAGAAAACCATCCAGAAAACCATCCAACAAATAGGGCATATAAGCAAGCGCTCATTATTGAGCAATTGACAAAAAATCCCAAACTCTCAAGGAGACAATTAGGAGAGATACTTGGTCTTTCAGCAGATAGTGTTAAGTGGTATATACAGCAATTGCAAGAGTCTGGATATATCCGCCACGTAGGCCCGGACAAAGGAGGTCATTGGGAGATAATTGAAAAATAGCATCGTCTGTCCCCACCGACCGATGAGCGGGACACAACCGACGCAAGACCGAGACACAAAAACCGCCGTCCGAATCGAAAATCTACGATTTTCATTGCATATATCCGAAATTTTTCGTACCTTTGCACGCATAATTGCGTGCGGGGCGTGAAACGGACACCAAAAGAAAGCAAGTCGTGAGTGTTGCTCACGGGTTGAGAACACAAAAACACAACAATGCTATGAGTAAAACATTCAACGAAGCGACGCGAGTACAGATGCCCGCAATGGTACATTTGTGCCGATTGGGGTATAAGTTCTATGGCAAGATGCACTTATCCTCTGAGGGTGACAAATATGATGGGCAGACCAATATCTTATTGGATGTATTCCGCAAGAAATTTGCCGACCTCAATCCCGGCAAAGAAGCGGAGTTTTCTTCGGTATTAAGCAAGATTCAGGAAGAACTCAACTATGACGATCTGGGCAAAGCATTCTATCACCGCCTTGTTTCTGTCTCTCCATATAAACTCATAGATTTTGACAATCCGAAAAACAATTGGTTCCATTTCACTGCAGAATTCACATGCCGCAATGGAGAGAATGAGTTTCGTCCTGATATTACACTGTTCGTTAATGGTTTGCCGCTTGTTTTTGTCGAGGTAAAGAAGCCAAATAATGCCGGCGGTATGTTGGCAGAGAGCCGGCGTATGAACCAAGACCGCTTCCCGAATAAGGCCTTCCGCCGTTTCATCAATATCACGCAGTTGATGATTTTCTCCAATAATATGGATTATGAAGCGCACGGTGGAATAGTGCCTATCGAGGGCGCTTTCTATTGCACGGGCGGACGCAAGAATGTGCCGTTCAACTGTTTTCGTGAGCAGAAAAAAGCGACAGACGATATTCCTCCATATTTGGCATACTATCCCTATTTGCCGGATGAACATTTGGGTCCCACGGAGCACATGATTCTTGCAGCGTATAATAACGAAGTGATTGTCCACGACCCGGAATACAAGTTCAACAAAGGTTTATATACTCCGACCAACAGCATTCTTACATCCATGTGCTCACCGGAACGCTTGCTGTTTATTCTGCGTTACGGTATAGCATACGTGCAGCAGGAGAAAGAAGAGGACGGTCAACTCAAAGTGCGTGACGAGAAACATATCATGCGCTATCAGCAACTCTTTGCTGCTTTGGACATCCGCCGCAAACTCAAAGAGGGTGTACGTTCGGGTATTGTTTGGCACACACAGGGTAGTGGCAAAACGGCACTCAGTTATTATCTGACCAAAGTACTGACGGATTTCTATGCAGAGCAAAATACCGTCCCGCGTTTCTATTTTGTGGTAGATCGTTTGGACTTGCTTACGCAAGCCACGCAAGAGTTTGAGGCGCGCGGATTGAAGGTGAACACCGCCAATTCCCGTGAGGAGTTGATGGAGCAATTCCGTCAAAATCAGTCCATGCAAGGCAATACGGGTCAAGCGGAAATAACAGTGGTTAATATCCAGAAATTCGCGCAAGACACTGCAAAAGTATCATTACCTGCTTATGCTACCAATCTGCAGCGGATCTTCATTCTTGACGAAGCACACCGCGGATACAAACCCGGAGGCTGTTTCCTTGCCAATCTATTTGACGCCGACCAGAATGCCATTAAGATTGCGCTTACCGGCACGCCGTTGTTGAAAGAAGAACGCTCATCGTGCAGCGTGTTTGGAGAATACCTATCCACATACTATTATGACCGTTCCATTGCGGACGGATACACACGCCGTATAATCCGCGAGGAAATTGAGACCTCCTATCGCGAGAAACTGAATGAAATCTACGATCAACTGGATCAACTCGTTACGAAAAAAGACGTACAGAAATCGCAAGTAATTGAGCATGACAGTTATGTGGACGAACTGCTGCGCTATATCATCCATGATATGAGCCGTTTTCGTTCGGGCTATCCTAATCTCAATCCCGGCGGAATGGTTATATGCGAGACCTCAGAGCAGGCTGTCAAGCTATACGAACATTTCAACAAGATACAAGAGGAGCATAACAACCAATATGTCCTAAAATCCCATTTGCGCGCAGGTTTGGTACTTTATAACAGCGGAACGAAAGAGGAAATACGCGCAGTGATAAAGGATTTCAAAAAGAACGAAACAATAGATATCCTCTTTGTCTTCAATATGCTTTTGACAGGCTTTGACGCTCCGCGTCTCAAACGGCTCTATTTCTGCCGTAAGATGGACGGACACAACCTGCTTCAAGCCATTACGCGCGTCAATCGTCCCTATGGAGAAATGCGCTATGGGTATGTGATAGATTTCGCCAATATCAAGAAAAACTTTGAGGAAACCAACGAAGCCTATTTACGCGAGTTAGCCAAACATGACGATCCCGAAATGCCGGATGGTCAATCGCTTGTAGAGACCTTCCGTTCCGTTATGGCAGGCAATGATGAGATCGTGGAGAACATGCGCGAGATACGTAGCAAACTCTATGATTACTCACTGGATAATGCCGAACTCTTCTCCTCGCAAATAGATACGCTGGAAGACAAATCTGCGCTTATTGACCTGAAGAACGCGCTTCTCTCTGCACGCGATATGGGCAATATGGTTCGCACGTTCGGCGACGAGGATATGCGTGAGAAGTTTGCCAAGATAGATATAGCACGCCTGCCGGAACTAATCTCCGAAGTGCAGCATCGTATCAACCTCATCAATGCCAAAGAAAGTTTCGAAGTGGCTGCGGATAAGAAAATCCTTATCAACGAGGCGATGGCTTCTATTGAGTTCACGTTCTCAAAGATAGGCGAAGAAGAACTGACCATTGCCTCCAAGGAAGAACTGCAATCGTCCTATGCCCATCTGATTCACCAGTTTACAGAATTTGAAGACCAAGCTGATGAGGAGTTCATATCTCTCCGAGATGCCTTTATACAGCGTTTCCATGAGTACGGTTTTGAGATTGATACGGTTGCCAAATTCACGGAGCAAAAAAAGATGTTGGATGAAATCATGGCACGTCTGCATAAACTTCAACTCGCTAACCAAGCTTTGGCAGACCATTACAACGGCGATTATAAATATGCCCGTATTCACAAGCGCATCCGGGAGGAGAACCAAAAACGTCAGCGTAGCCATAATGCCCATATGATTGCCCAAGCGGATGATTTGATTATTGAGCAAGTTTTAAAATCTATCAAAACCGGTATAGATACTGCTGTTTACGACGATTATCATATACTCAAAAAAGATGCTTTCTTCCGCCAAAAAGTGCAGAATATCATCGCCACACATACCTCGGCGGTTATCAATCTGGGAGCCACGCGCGAAGATTGGGAGTTTATGACTCCGCGTATTTACCAACAATATGTAGAACAATACGACAGGACATACCCTGCTGCTTAATATGGATTTAAGAGAAAAAACATTCCGTCTCATCGACGACCTCAAACTGACCTGCCAATCGTATGGATTGGGTAATGATGGTAATGAGTACAAGATTATCACACAGATGTTCCTGTATAAGTTCCTCAATGACAAGTTCGGCTATGCCATCAAACATACTTGTACCGACCTTAGTATGATTATCGCCCATTCCGACAAATGGGAAGAAGCCTATGCCGGCTTGCAGCCCGAGGAGCGCGAGGAACTGCTCTATGCGCTTGATCCAAATGTGCCGAAACTACAACCTCAACATTTGATCTCCTATCTTTGGAACAACCAGACCAAAGGTGAGTTTGACGCGCTCTTTGATAGTACGATGGAAGCGATTGCACACGATAACATCGATATTTTCTCTACCCAGACCACCGAGCGCACACGTATTCCTATCTTTGAGCCGCTGACCGTTTTTGTAACCGATACCGCAAAACGGGCGGACTTTGCACGCGCGCTGATAGACAAACTGGTCAATTTCTCATTTGAAGAGACGTTCGAGGAGCATTATGATTTCTTTGCTGCTATCTTTGAACACCTTATCAAAGACTATAATACCGATTCGGGTGGTAAGTATGCCGAGTATTACACACCGCATTCTATCGCTACTATCATGGCACGTCTGTTGGTGGGCGATAACCCCGACCTGCGAGGAATGGAAGTCTATGACCCGTCTGCCGGAACAGGAACGTTGCTCATGGCGTTGGCACACCAGATTGGCGAGGAGCGATGCACTATCTATTCGCAAGATATCTCCCAGCGGTCGAATAAGATGCTCAAACTCAATCTTATTCTCAATAACCTTGTCCACTCTCTTGATAATGCCATCCAAGGTGATACGCTTACCGCTCCGTATCATAAGAACGATGCCGGAACAGCATTACGGCAGTTTGATTTCATCGTCTCTAACCCGCCGTTCAAGGTGGATTTCGTTGATACCCACAAGACCGTAGCCGCACAAACAGCCCGTTTCTGGGCAGGTGTGCCGAATGTGCCGAAAGAGATCAATCCCAAGAAACCCAAGATGGCGATATATACCTGCTTCTTGCAGCACGTCATCAACTCGCTCAAACCAGGAGGCAAAGCAGCGATTGTTGTGCCCACAGGATTCATTACCGCCAAATCAGGTATCGAAGGCAAGATCCTCAAACATATCGTAGAGAACCATATCGTCTATGGCTGTATCTCCATGCCAAGCAATGTGTTTGCTACAACGGGGACGAATGTTTCTGTTCTCTTTCTCCAGAAACCGAAAGAAGGAGAAGACACCTCTAACCGAAAGATCACGCTTATTGATGCCTCCAAACTGGGTGAAGAATACAAAGAAGGCAACAATCAGAAACTCCGTCTCCGTGACGAAGAGATTGGCAAGATTGTAGATACATTCGCTAACCAACAAGCCGAAGATGGGTTCTCAGTGGTAGTCAGTTATAGCGAATTATTGGAGAAAGGTTGTTCACTCTCTGCCGGACAGTATTTCGACATTAAGATTGAGTACATCGACATCACCGCTGATGAGTTCGAACGCCGGATTTCCAACTACACCGACACCCTCACCGCTCAATTTGAAGAAAGCCATCAGTTGGAGCAAAAAATACTCACTCAACTAAAATCCCTAAGATTGAAATAATAGTATGAGCGAACAACTACACATATCGGATGTTATCCTTGACTATATTTCGGGCGACTGGGGGGATGATAAACCAACAGAAGAAAACACTGTTAAGGTGGCTTGTGTGAGAGGTGCGGACATTAACGATGTCAATGCTAGTAAGTTTAACTCTATCCCGACACGCTATATATCAGAAGGAACATTACAAAGAAAATGCTTGCCTGTCGGCAGTATTATTATCGAAAAGTCAGGAGGGACTAATACTCAATCTACTGGGCGTGTCGCATACATATCAAAAGAATGCAAAGAGGTAAACGAAAAAATTATCTGCTCTAATTTTTGTGTGGCATTTACTGTGAAACCCGAATGGGACGCACGCTATATCTACAATTACTTACAATACATCTATACAACAGGCGCTTTCTTTAATTATGAGGGAAAGACAAGTGGTATTCATAATTTGCAAGTAGAACAAGCATTCGCAGCTATTCCTATAGACTACATTCCAAAAGAGGCACAAGAAAAGGCGGCAAATATACTTGCCACCTTAGACCAAAAGATTGCGCTTAATCGGCAGATAAATCAAAATTTAGAAGCCCTTGCCAAACAGTTGTACGACTATTGGTTTGTGCAGTTTGATTTCCCCGATGAGAACGGTAAACCGTACAAGTCCAGCGGTGGTGCAATGGTCTATAACGAGCAACTGAAACGCGAAATACCCAAAGGATGGAATATCTGCCAATTAAATGAATACATCTTATCAGACAACACTGGCGATTGGGGTAAAGATGCTATTTCTGATGGATATTTTGAAGTAGGATGTATCAGAGGAGCTGATATTTTATCACTGATTGACCTTCCCAAAAGATATATCAAGAACAAAGAAAAATTACTATCTGAGCACGATATTGTAATTGAGGTATCGGGAGGCAGTCCGTCACAAGCAACAGGAAGATGTGCATACATATCGAAAGGTGTGATTGAAAGAAATGGTAGTAGAATAACTTGCTCTAATTTTTGTCATGCCTTTACACTTAAAGACTACCGTAAATCTACCTATTTTTATTACACATGGCAACTATTATATAATAGTGGCAACATGTTTAATTACGAGGGGAAAACAAGTGGTATTAAGAACTTTATGACAGAAATGTTTCTGAAGAATTATTGGATTGATGTTCCTCAGAAATTAGCAAATGATTTCTTTGAGAAAGTGTTTGTATGGTATGCTATGAGAGATGCGAATATAACCGGAAATTCCTCACTCATCAAGCAGCGCAACGAACTGCTGCCATTGCTGATGAATGGTCAGGTAAATTTTGATTTATCTGCTTGTTGAGACTGATTTTCTCTTCTATTAGGCGCAATAACTGCCCTATTTTCTTCTGCTCTGCAAGGTCTGGTATAAAGACTTTGCAGGCTTTAATTTTATCAGGAGACGTGTGGCGTATCTTTGTCTGCTGTGCTGCCGCACTTAACTGATTGCGTACCTGTGCGGACGAAATCAAATAATAGCAGAAGTCAGGGTCAAGCAAGCCCTCTTTACAAGTAATGAGTGCTGCATCTTGACTCTGTATATACTTGTCATCTTCAGGAATACGAATAGTTGAGCCAAGCAACCCAAGAGCTTGCTCTGTTAAGGGAGTGAGGATATCACCTTTGTGCAAGATAAACCGCTCATCAACTTTGCCGGTGTAATAGATGTCCTCTTTCTGCGTATCATCTTTGAAACCGCCTTCTTTATAGTTGAAGTTACCCAAAGTAATGCGTTTATATTTACCATCAGTGGCATAATAATCACCCGCAAGGCTTGCCCCACGAGTTACCTCTATTAAATCACCTAATCTGTATTCTTTCAAATTCATAACTTCTCCGTTTTATATCAGTCCTACCATGTATATCGGCAATATAGTCGTCTCTTTATCGTGCCGCAAGTCTTTCGTGCAAACAACATACCTGTTACCTATGCGCGAAGAGAACTTTTCGCAAAATGTGTCAAGCGACACGTGCGATTTGTAACTTGCAGACTTGACTTCTATCGGGCAAATCTTTGCGCCTCGCGACAATAAGAAATCCACCTCATAATTATGCCGCTCGTCCTTTGCCCAAGTATAGAAATAGAGGTTGTTTCCACTGCTACGTAGCATCTGTGCAGCAAGGTTTTCATAGATATATCCTAAGTTTGCAGGCAAACGGTCGGCAAGCAGTTTGTCATACAGCACATTCTCCGTGAAACTCTTGTCCCAGAACGCAAGTGTTACCATCAGTCCGGTGTCGCCTACATACATCTTCATTCGGCTTCGGTCTTCACTCAACGCCAGACCTACATTCGGGTCGGATGTATGGTAGGCGATATTCACGGTTTTACTATCCTCTAAAGCAATCAGCAAATCTTCCATCTTATCTGCACCGACACCCTTTATGATGGCTGTGGGATAGAAACGCCCGACACCACGCGATAGCATGGTGGGGATGGCTTGGTATAACCTGCCTATTTTGCCGTTCTTGTCTATCTTGCGGAAGTCATCAAAATACAGATTCAATATCTTGCGCTTTACCATATCTACCGAGCGCAAGTTCTTCGTGTTCAGATATGCGCTCACGGCTTGCGGCATACCGCCCACGAGCATATACAACCGCAAGTCGCGCATAGACTGTCGGTTGAGGTCATCACCCATGGAACGCCCCTGTTCTAATTGTTTCCGAAGCAGGGGAATAGTAGCTGTATCACCCATAGCCCAACGGAACTCCTCATAGTCCATCGGGTACATCTCTATTCGATCCTCTTCACTGGGGATAGTGATGTTTTCCGTGTTTTGTTTGATACTGATGAGCGAACCTGTTTCTATATAGTCGTACCGCCCGTCCTGTACCAAGTACTTGATGGCTTGACGAGCCATAGGACATTTCTGCACCTCATCGAAGATTATCACCGACTCACGTTGATACAATGTAGTGTGATAGGTACGCTGCAGAAAGAGAAAGATGTAATCCAAATCCATCAAATCATCAAACAAATGCAGCACTCGTTCCGAGGCTTTGTTGAAGTCGATTAAGATGTACGACTTGTATTCACGCTTGGCAAACTCTTCCACTATAGTAGATTTGCCAATACGCCTTGCGCCCTCTACAAGCAATGCACTCCTGCCGTCATTCTCCTGCTTCCATTGAAGAATTTGCTGATAGATTTTACGCTGAAAAACATGCTCCATAATTATCTCCTTTCAAAAAACGCTGCAAAGATAGTAAAAATAAATGACATATCCAAATAAAGAGAACGATTTTCTATCTTTCCCCATCATTTTTATTCGGAAATTGCTATCTATCCCCGATATTTTTAGAATAATTATGCTATTTCTCCCCGCTGTTTATCCCAAATACTTCCTGTGCGACATCTTTACATTCTGCTGGCTCACCATGGCATAATGTAGGGTCGTATCTATACGTACATGACCCAATAGTTTTTGCACCTGCTCTATAGGCATACCCTTGTCAATAGCCATGGTCGCCAAGGTACGGCGGAACTTATGCGGATGTACGCGCTCAATATCTGCCGACCGTCCCAAGACTTTCAGCCGCCGTTCTACACCGCTAATCTGTAACCGCCGATAGGGTGCATTGAGACTGACAAACAATGCCAGGTTACTGTCCGTCCGCTCACGCAGATACGCCTCTATGTGTATCTTTGCACGGGCATTGAAATATACGATCCGCTCTTTGTTGCCCTTTCCGAATACCACGCATTGCCGCTCCTGAAGATTCAAATCCGCTCTGTTCAACCTCACCAACTCGCCCACACGCATACCCGTACTGGCGAGCAAGTCAAGCATTGCCAAGTCGCGAAGGTTGTCGCACTTGTCCCGCATCTGTTCTAACTGCTCGTCACTCAATGTCTCGCGTACCAGCGAATCCGTCTTGACCTTGTGAATACGTCGTACTGGAGACTTGACAATGTAGTCTTCATCCTCCAACCACGCAAAGAAACTTGACAATATACGCCGCATATTGTCGATGGTCACTTTGCCGCATTGTCTTTCTGACTGATACCGCACTAAATACTCACGGATCTGTGCCGTGTTTATCTGTGTAATAGGCAGACAGACAGCTGTTAGGAACTGCTCTATCGTAGTACGATAATAGCGCATACTCCTTTCGGAGCACCCCTCAATACGCTTGGCTGAGATGAAACTGTCAAGCACTAATAGATTATCTTCTGCATTAGGCGTTTCGGTCTGACTGATTCGCACGCCCTGTAGTTGCTCTTGTAAACTAACTTTCAAGAGCTTCATTTGCCGGCAATCCAACACTCCCTGCATTGCCGACAGCACATTGTTAATGATTTGTTCTTTCATACTGGCACAATTTTTATACCCTTATATATAATAATATAATATATCATACCAAACCAACAAATCAAAATTTAGAAGCCCTTGCCAAACAGTTGTACGACTATTGGTTTGTGCAGTTTGATTTCCCCGATGAGAACGGTAAACCGTACAAGTCCAGCGGTGGTGCAATGGTCTATAACGAGCAACTGAAACGCGAAATACCCAAAGGATGGAATATCTGCCAATTAAATGAATACATCTTATCAGACAACACTGGCGATTGGGGTAAAGATGCTATTTCTGATGGATATTTTGAAGTAGGATGTATCAGAGGAGCTGATATTTTATCACTGATTGACCTTCCCAAAAGATATATCAAGAACAAAGAAAAATTACTATCTGAGCACGATATTGTAATTGAGGTATCGGGAGGCAGTCCGTCACAAGCAACAGGAAGATGTGCATACATATCGAAAGGTGTGATTGAAAGAAATGGTAGTAGAATAACTTGCTCTAATTTTTGTCATGCCTTTACACTTAAAGACTACCGTAAATCTACCTATTTTTATTACACATGGCAACTATTATATAATAGTGGCAACATGTTTAATTACGAGGGGAAAACAAGTGGTATTAAGAACTTTATGACAGAAATGTTTCTGAAGAATTATTGGATTGATGTTCCTCAGAAATTAGCAAATGATTTCTTTGAGAAAGTGTTTGTATGGTATGCTATGAGAGATGCGAATATAACCGGAAATTCCTCACTCATCAAGCAGCGCAACGAACTGCTGCCATTGCTGATGAATGGTCAGGTAAATTTTGATTTGTTTTCTTTTCTTCTCTCTGGTGGAGATCCCCTATAAATCGTCCGCGAGTAACGGGCGATTTTTTATTTCCTCACACCATTCGCAAGAAAAACATATATTTCCATACACTTTTATTCAAGAAAATTTGCTCAATTCAAAAATTTATTGTAATTTTGCTGCGAATTTTGAAAAAGAAATTAAAAAGAAATCAAAAATAAAATGATTGGTGAAGTTATAAATGCTAAAGATTATAGTCTCAAACCTAAGGCTACAATTCAACAAACAGGCAAAACAGGATTTAATACAGATGCCATTGAGCAGCTCAAAATCGACGAAAACAAAGCCGTCGTACTTGCGCCCGACACGCAAGAGAAGCATGTGCTCTACATGGCAGTCGTTGATGCCGACAGCAATGACCGCGCCTTCGCAATCCGCAAATCCGGTGCTTACTATTACATCAACACCAAACAACTCTACGACCACATGGAGTTGGATTATATCAAGAATACGATTATCTTTGATCTCGCACGCTGCAATAAATACGATGAAGCTATCGGCGGCGAGTGTTATAAAATGATTGCACGCGTGCGAACGCGGACGGCAGAGGAAAACGATGAGTAAATTGTGCCTACTGATGACCTTAACATAGAAACTTTAATTGATTTCTCAAAACAACAGGATGATCTCATAAAAGGACATCAGATAGAGATGCAGCAAGTGCTCCATAACAAGGAGCAGTTGCGCGCTGCCCTTGCGCTCGAACATGCACAAAAACTAACTCTTGAGCAAGAAAAAGCCGAACTAATAAGACAAATCGAGCAACTCAAAACTGAAAAAGCACAACTCCTCGCCGAAAACAAAGAACTTAGAGAACGGCCCAATATCGTTACTTCGCAATATATCGAAAAACAGACTATTGGCAAGCAATATCACGTCTCTTTAACCGCGCCTGCACGTTCCGCACGCCGCAAGCTGAATACTAACGACCAACCGCAACTGCCATTATGGAACAACAACGCAACATCTATGTAGCCGGCAATTACATCGCCGAACAACATATCGACACCCAATTTATAGGCGGCACGCATACCCATGTGGAGCCGTCAACTGTCAGCAATCAAACGTCAGCATTCAGCACGGAGGATGTCACCGAGTTTGAAGAAGTGCCTGTTTATTGCCGATACCTCGATTCGGAGGCCATCAGGCGCACAGGCTTCTGGACACCCGCGCAAGTACAGCAAAAACTCGAAGAAGCCAGTGAAAAAGACGCGAAAGAGTTTGTCGCTTTTCTTCGTGATTTTGAGAGGAAAGGTTACCTCTGTTTTCACGGCGAGAGCAAGCGCAAAATCTTCCAAACGCTCCGCCAACAGCTACCTATGATGCGAAACTATAGTGAGGCTAATTTCTATGCGTATTTCTGACAATCTATTTGAACGCATTTGAATTTCTCGAAGCGTTTTGCCCCCCTCTATTTGAATTCTATTTGAATAAATGCCCGTAAAGCAGTCACAATTTCTGTGGCTGCTTTTTTTATGCTACCTTTGCAGCCGAATTCGAATCACAACCCGGCGCCGGGTTATTTGTTTAACACTTTTAACCCACTCGCACGGCACGAGCATAAACAATGCCGAACTATTATGACAACCAATTATGAAGTTATCGACCAATTTTTCGCTGCACAAGTAGCATGTAATGAATCCGAAGCAACGCTGAAAGCGCTTCGTCCGCAGGTGGAAGCCGCCGTGCAGGCACTCATCGCAGAACGCGGACTGCCAAAGACCTTCACCGGCACCATCGAGTACCACGGTTTCAAGATCGTCGTCAGCCGACCCAAGTCCTACACCTGGGAGAAGAACACCAACCCTGCCATCACCTCCGACCCCAACCACGCTATCTACATGCAGCAACTCGCGCTCCAGGAACAGATAGCAGCGCAGCTCAAGGACATGCGGGCTGACCTCAAACGAACTGCCGAGAAACTCGCCGCCGCCCATCCCGAGAGCGAGAGTATCAAACATTCTTTCCGGATTGCGTTCGTAGGATAAAAGAACAAAAAGAAAAAAGAACCAAAAAAGAATAAAAAGAAAAGGTGGTGGTGGTAGAGACTATACTATGCTATACTTTACCACCACCAATTTTAAGACGCTATGAATTTTGAAAAACTATGGGCGATGCTATACGAACACGGAGCATGCGCCAAAAAAGAAGAAGGGACCAGACGGTTCTGGGACACGCTCACGACCGATGAACAAACACATGTCTTTACCACCATCAGCACCAAATTGGAGGAAGGTAAGTTTGTTCAATTCGACCCGATTAGAGCCATCAAAGAGAACAGACCGCGTAAACCTCGTACCCAAATCCTCTCCTACAACGAGTACTACGCCCGATACGGCACAACCCTGGAGCAGGACGGATGGAAGATGGCAAATCCAACAGGACAAAAAGTAATTTATGTAAAAAAGTAAAAATTATGGCACAGATTGTAGAAATAAAGAC
>ERZ842401.809-NODE-809-length-46104-cov-27.405677_pt1 | contig 46104 bp, 40 predicted proteins | sample MGYA00521270_ERZ842401 | MGnify/ENA primary metagenome ERZ842401 (study PRJEB31892, sample SAMEA3878208) | bioreactor metagenome | biome: Moose rumen | place: Sweden | collected 2011-10 | study: EMG produced TPA metagenomics assembly of the PRJEB12797 data set... | reverse complement strand
CCATCATGTCCCACCAGCGCTGGGTGATGGGGTCTACGTTCTCCGTGTCCTGCGAGTTGCCCTCCTTGGTGCACTCCTGATAGGCGAACAGAATGTTGGTGTCGCGGTCCCAATAGATGCTGTAGTTCTGCACGCCCTGCTCCTTGATCATGCTGACCAGTTCGGGCCAGATGGCAGCGTGGCGTTTCTCGTACTCTTTCTCGAAGCCGGGCTTCAGGAACATCTTGAATGCAAATCTCTTTGTCATTGTCGTTAGTTTTTAAGGGTTAGAAAATATCCGAGTTTGTAAAGCTTGAAGATGCGTAGGCTAGGATGACTGCCGCACAGCAGACGGCGCAGGATGCCGCCGAACAGCTTGTGCCACAGGCAGATGGCCCATTTCACGGGCTGCACGTGGATGCCGTTGACCACGGTGAGCAGATGCGAGTAGCCGCGCAGTTCGTCGGTAAACTGGTGTAGCGTGCGCAGGCTTTCCTCTGTTTTCGCCACAAACACGCTGTTGGGCTCCACGTCGGTGAGCACCATGCTGTTATCTATATGTGCAATGCCTATGCCGGCCTGCTTCAGGTGCTTGCCGAACAGCACGTCCTCGTAGCCGTAGTGACGGAAACGCTCGTCGAAAGGGTGCGCCAGCATCAGGTCGCGGCGAATCAGGAAGTTGGTAGTGCGGAAACAGCGGTAGGGATTAGCTGTGCGCCGTGCGGCGCTGTGGTTCGCCTGTTCGCTCCATTCGTAGGTGTAGCGCAAGTTGCGGTGAAGGAGTGTGGCGTTCTCTTTCACGGCAAAGCCGCCGTCGACAACCTCCTCGGCAGGGCATCGCAGGTAGCTATCAATGAAATGGTCGCCAGGCAGCTCCATGTCGCAATCGAGAAACAGCAGCCACGTGTAGCTACTCTCCCTTGCCAGCAGGTTCCTGATAGATGCTCTGCCTATGTTCTCCCTGCGCAGGAGGTAGCGGCAATGGGGCATAAGTGCTATCTCGGCATTGGCCTGCAACGCGGCGTTGTCGGTACTGCCGTCCTCGGCTACAATCACTTCATAGCTGATTTCCAGCTGCTGCGCCTGCTGGCACAGCCCCCTTACCAGTGCCGTGCAGTCATAGTTGAAGACGGGTATGAGTATCGATAGTTCGCGTTTCATGGGCACAAAAGTACAAAAAACGAATGTTTTAACCAAATTTTTCACTTTTCACTTTTCACTTTTCACTTTTTTTTGTACCTTTGCACCCGCTTTCACGAGATGATAGCATGAAATTCAATTAAAAGTTTAAAGTTTAAAGTTAAAAGTTAAAACATGGCAACAAAAATCAGATTGCAGCGCGGCGGACGTAAGGGCTATGCCTTCTACAGCATCGTTATCGCCGACGCTCGTGCACCACGTGATGGTCGTTTCACTGAGAAGATTGGTTCGTACAATCCTAACACCAATCCCGCCACGGTAGACTTGAATTTCGACCGTGCATTGTATTGGGTAGAGGTTGGCGCACAGCCCACCGACACCGTTCGCAACATCCTCAGCCGTGAGGGCGTCTACCTGATGAAGCACCTGAAGGGTGGCGTAAAGAAGGGCGCTTTCGACGAGGCTGCTGCTCAGAAGAAGTTCGATGCATGGAAGGCCGACAAGCAGAAGGGTTTGGAGAAGGTGGCTGCCGCCGAGGCTAAGGCTAAGAAGGACGCTGCTGACAAGGCTCTGGCCGAGGAAAAGAAAGTGAATGAGGCAATAGCCAAGAAGGTAGCCGACAAGAAGGCTGCTGCAGTGGCTGAGCCCGAGGTTGAAGCTCCTGCCGAAGAGGCAGCTGCCGCCGAGGAGGCTCCCGCAGAGGCATAAGTTGCGCTCTAAGAGAGAAACGCATTCTCACTGACTTTGAAGAGGGCATGTCAAAACACTGACATGCCCTCTTGTGTACTTTAGCAGGCAGTAATACACAGGACGTTATGAAACTATCGGAATTAAAGACAGGGGAACAGGGCATAATCGTGAAGGTGCTGGGACATGGCGGCTTCCGAAAACGCATTATAGAAATGGGTTTTGTGAAAGGGCAGAACATAGAAGTGCTGCAGAATGCACCGTTGCAAGATCCCGTGAAATACAAGCTGATGGGCTATGAGGTGAGCCTGCGCCATCAGGAGGCCGATCAGATAGAGGTGGTCACGGACGACAGTGTAGAGTCGGCATCGGTCACAGTCTTGAAAGGTCACGAGGACGATTTCCTGCATCATGCGGCGTGGAAGGAACGCCGTGTCATCAACGTGGCATTGGTGGGCAATCCTAACTGCGGCAAGACGTCGTTGTTTAACTATGCCTCCGGGGCCCATGCCCATGTGGGAAACTATAGCGGCGTCACCGTTGACGCTACTGAGGCCCAGGCCGAAATGTTCGGCTACGATTTCCTGTTGACAGACCTTCCAGGCACCTATTCATTGTCGTGCTATTCCCCAGAGGAACTATATGTGCGCCAGCACCTATCAGAGCGGATGCCTGATGTGGTGATAAATGTGGTGGATGCGTCGAACCTGGAGCGCAACCTGTATCTGACGACACAGCTGGTAGACATGAATGTGCGCATGGTGTGTGCCTTGAATATGTATGACGAGTTTGAACGTCGTGGCGACCATGTAAACCTAAAGACCCTATCCGCCTTGTTTGGAATGCCGATGGTGCCCACGTCGTTTAAGACAGGACGTGGCGTGAAGGATCTTTTCCGGGCTGTCATCCAGGTGTATGAGGGAATGGACAAGTCGGTAAGGCACCTGCATATCAACTATGGACATGAGATAGAGGACGGCATCAGCCATATACAGCAATATCTGAAAACCGACGAGCACATCCGGCAGCGCTACTCTACACGCTATCTGGCTATCAAGCTGTTGGAGCACGACAGTGAAGTCTTGAAATACGTAGGACAGCACCTGAACGAGGAGCATAGGCCGGAAGAGCGCAAACACCTGCTGCTGGCTCGCGACGTAGCCGATGCACGTGTGCAGGAGGAAACGGGGCAGGATGCCGAGACGGCAATCATGGATGCCAAGTATGGATTTATCAATGGTGCCCTGAAGGAAGCTGAATACCGGACAGGCTCAAAGGAGGACACCTACCGCACTACGCATCTGATTGATAATGTGTTGTCGAACCGCTGGTTGGGCTTCCCCATCTTCTTCCTGATACTGCTCGTTATGTTTGAGTCGACGTTTATTCTCGGACAGTACCCGATGGATTGGATAGAGTGGGGCGTAGAGCGCTTGGGCGAATGGATTGGCCAATCCATGAACGAAGGACCGCTGCGCTCCATGCTTGTCGACGGTGTGATAGGAGGCGTGGGGGCGGTCATCGTGTTTCTTCCGCAGATATTAATCCTCTATTGCTTTATCTCGCTGATGGAGGACTCGGGCTATATGGCGCGAGCTGCCTTCATTATGGATAAGTTGATGCACAAGATGGGACTTCACGGCAAGTCGTTTATACCCTTGGTGATGGGTTTCGGCTGCAATGTGCCGGCAGTAATGGCTACCCGCACGATAGAAAGCCGGAAGTCGCGCCTGATTACCATGCTGATCATCCCTTTTATGTCGTGTTCAGCACGTCTGCCTATATATATTATGGTGGTGGGCACCTTCTTCTCAGTTCATTATCAGTCGTTGGTGATGGTGTCGCTCTATGCGGTAGGCATCCTGATGTCCATTGTGGTGAGCAAAGTGTTTTCCACTTTCATAGTGAAGGGCGAGGACACGCCGTTTGTGATGGAGCTGCCCCCATATCGCTGGCCCACAATGAAGGCAGTGATGCGCCATACCTGGGGAAAGGGTAAGGAATACCTGAAGAAGATGGGTGGCATCATCCTTGTCGCCTCTGTCGTCGTATGGGCCCTGGGCTACTTTGACCTGACGGGTGTCGCTGCCTCGATGGAGGAGAGCATCATTGGAAGGATGGGACATCTGGTAGAACCGCTCTTTGCCCTGCAGGGCTTCGACTGGAAACTTGACGTGAGCCTGATTGCCGGCGTGGGAGCCAAAGAGATTGTGGCTTCGACGATGGGTGTGCTGGGCGGCCTGGATACCATTTCTCCGCTTACGGCCTATTGCTACCTGCTCTTCGTGCTGCTGTATTTCCCCTGTCTGGCAACAATTGTCGCTATCAAACACGAAACAGGGGCGTGGCGGTGGGCTGTCATCGCAGCCTGCTACACCACAACCCTGGCTTGGATCGTTTCTGCCTGTGTCTACCAGTTAGGTAGCCTCTTCAGTTGAAATGTCTTAGGGCTGAATTTCCCACCCGATGGCTGAGGCACCCAGCACGGCTGCAGAAGCACCGTCGAGGCCGCTTACCAGGAACTGAGCCTTGCCCTTGAATACGTTCATGACATGCGCATCGTAGGCACGGCGGATGGGTTCCATGATCAGGTCGCCGGCTTTCACCATGCCTCCGAAGAAAATGAAGGCTTCGGGTGAACAGAACGTGGCAAAGTCGGCACAGGCTTCACCCAGCATCTTCCCAGTGAACTCGTAAATCTCCTTGGCCAGTTCGTCGCCCTTGCTTGCAGCAATACTCACATCGAGTGAGGTGATGTCTGCCGGGTTCATATTGCGCAGCAGGCTCGGACGGTTGCTCTTCTCAAGCAGCTCGCGGGCTGTGCGGGCTACACCGGTAGCCGAACAATAACATTCCAGACAGCCCGTACGACCGCATCCGCAGAGACGGCCTTCTTCACCTCTCACCATGGTGACATGACCCAGTTCACCGGCAAAGCCATCGCTGCCATAGACCAATTGTCCATTAACAACGATGCCGGAACCGACACCGGTGCCCAGAGTGATGACGATGAAGTTCTTCATGCCACGAGCCACTCCGTAAACCATTTCGCCGATGGCGGCTGCATTGGCATCGTTGGTGACAGCCACAGGGATGCCCTCCAGTTTGTCGCTGAACATCTTCGCAAGAGGTACCACACAGTCGTGGGCCCACTTGATGTTGGGGGCCGTCTCAATGGTTCCGTTGTAATAGTTGCCATTGGGCGCACCTATTCCCATGGCCTTGATGGTGCCGATGCCTCCCACCTGCTCGATGATAATCTGCAGAGCATCGACAGAGGCCTGTACGAATGACTCGGCCGTGTCGTACTGCTGGGTCTTGATAGCTGTTGTGGCCTTGATCTCGCCACGTGCGTCAACGATGCCGAACACGGCATTTGTTCCTCCCAGGTCCAAGCCAATGACGTATGGCTTCAGTGTTGCTTGTGTATTCATAATGATGATTTTTAATTATTGATAAGTCTTTGACTGCAAAGTTACAACTTTATTGGCAAAACTACTATCGTTTAACTCCTTTTAACAACATTAACTCCTTTAACTCCCCAAAAAGTGTTACCTTTGCAACCACTATGCCATTCGACGTTCACACGATACCAAATATACTGGATATTGTATTCAAGGGGTTGCTCATCGGAATCATTGCTTCGGCACCGATGGGACCTGTTGGTGTGCTCTGTGTGCAACGCACGCTGAACAAAGGACGGTGGTATGGCTTCGTGACGGGATGCGGTGCCGCCCTGAGCGATATGATTTATGCAGGAATAACGGGTTTAGGCATGGGACTGGTTGTGGACTTCGTCAACAACGACACCAACCGCTTCTACCTGCAGATTGCCGGCAGCCTGATGCTGCTGGGGTTCGGACTGTACACATATAGGACCGACCCGACGAAGAAGCTGCGAAAACCGGGACAGAACAAGGGAACGCTGACCCACAATGGCATTACGGCATTCCTGGTCACACTGAGCAACCCGCTGATTATCTTCCTGTTCATGGCTCTCTATGCGCAGTTTGCCTTCGGTCTGCAACCTGAAAAGCCCATCGAGATGATGGCAGGCTTTATGAGTATCGTCGGTGGTGCCTTGCTGTGGTGGTGGGGGCTTACTTGGCTGATTGACCAGATTCGTGCCAAGTTCGATACGAATGGCATTAAGCTGATTAACAAAATCATAGGTATGGTGGTTATCTTGGGAAGTGTCATCATATTGCTTACCACAATCACCAGCCTTCATCTATACAATATTTTCTGAATACTTAGAAGGATGTTTATAGCACAGGAATTACGTAAGAACAATATTGCGGAATACCTGCTTTATATGTGGCAGGTAGAGGATACCATACGTGCTTTCGGCTGTTCGTTGTCACGTATTCGCCGTGAGTATATAGAACGTTTTGACTATACCGAAGACCAGAAAGAAGAGTTGGCTGACTGGTATGGCAACCTGATTAAGATGATGAACGAAGAAGACTGTCGCGAACAGGGACACTTGCAGATCAACAAGGTGACGCTTCAGTTGCTATCGGAGTTGCATCAGCAGCTGCTCCAGTCTTCGAGTTTTCCATTCTATCATGCTGAATACTACAAGGTGCTGCCATTCATCGTGGAGCTGCGCAATCGTGGAGCCGACAGGCAGGAACACGAAATAGAGACCTGTCTGAACCTGCTCTATGGCGTCATGATGCTGCGACTGCAGAAGAAGGAGATTACTGCTAACACGCAGCATGCTGTCAAGGAGGTATCCACGCTCATAGGCATGCTTTCCGACTACTATAAGAAAGACAAGGAAGAAGGATTAAAGTTTGAGTAAATGAATATACTGATTACTGGTTGCAATGGACAACTGGGAAATGAGATGCAACTGTTGGAGAAGCAGCACCCAGAGCATCGCTACCTAAATACCGATGTGGCCGATTTGGACATTACAGATCGTGAAGCCGTGGAGCATTTTGTTAGCAAAAACTCTATTGACGGCATCGTGAACTGTGCAGCTTATACAGCTGTGGACAAGGCCGAGGACAACGAGACCCTGTGCCACTTACTGAACGCAGAGGCTCCGAGCTATCTGGCACAGGCCGTAGAGAAGCGTGGCGGGTGGATGATACAGGTGTCTACTGACTATGTGTTTGACGGGACCAACTGCAAACCATACATCGAGACTGACCCGGTTTGCCCCAATAGTGTATATGGACAGACAAAGCTGGCTGGCGAACATGCTGTTCTTGAGTCTTGTCAACGCGCTATGGTCATCCGTACGGCTTGGCTCTACAGTACCTTCGGCAACAACTTTGTCAAGACAATGATTCGCTTGGGAAAAGAGAAGGCGGAACTGGGTGTCATCTTCGATCAGATAGGCACGCCAACTTACGCACGCGACTTGGCAGATGCAATCTTTTCGGTAATAAGTAAAGGTGCCATTCGCGGCGTTTATCACTTTAGTAATGAGGGAGTTATATCGTGGTACGATTTTGCAAAAGCCATCCATCGCCTGGCAGGAATCACTACCTGCCATGTTCGTCCGCTCCACACAGAGGAATATCCCACACCTGCTGCACGTCCGCATTACAGTGTGCTCGACAAAACCAAGATAAAGCAGACCTTCGGTATATTGATTCCTTATTGGGAGACATCCTTGAGAGAATGTATAGAGAAACTTTAAATCAGATTTCGGGCTTATTTGCCTGGATTAATAAAAGAAAGAGATGCGTGAAGAAATAGAACGTAGAAGGACATTTGCGATTATTTCGCACCCTGATGCCGGTAAGACCACACTGACTGAGAAGTTCCTGCTGTTTGGCGGACAGATTCAGGTGGCTGGTGCAGTGAAAAACAATAAGATTAAGAAGACTGCCACCTCCGACTGGATGGAGATAGAGAAGCAGCGTGGTATCTCGGTCAGCACGTCGGTGATGGAGTTTGACTATACCCCTGAGGGCTCGGATGTAGAGTACAAGGTGAACATCCTTGACACTCCAGGTCACCAGGACTTTGCCGAGGATACTTTCCGCACACTGACGGCTGTGGACTCTGCCATTATTGTGGTCGACGGCGCAAAGGGTGTCGAGACGCAGACACGCAAACTGATGACGGTATGTCGGATGCGGAAGACCCCAGTGATAATCTTCGTCAACAAGATGGACCGCGAGGGCCGCGACCCCTTTGACTTGCTTGATGAACTGGAGCAGGAACTGGAAATCAAAGTCCGGCCTCTGTCGTGGCCTATCAACCAGGGGGCCAAGTTCAAGGGTGTCTATAACATATACGAACAGAAACTCGACCTCTTTACCCCTGACAAACAGCGGGTCACGGAGAAGGTTGCTGTGGAGCTCGATTCCGTCGAGCTCGACAAGAAAGTTGGTGAGACGGATGCTGCCAAGCTACGCGAAGACTTGGAACTGGTAGATGGCGTCTATCCGGAGTTTGATGTTGAAACCTACCGTTCTGCCGAGGTGGCTCCTGTGTTTTTCGGTTCGGCGCTGAACAACTTCGGCGTGCAGGAACTGCTGAACTGCTTTGTAGAGATAGCCCCGTCGCCCCGACCCACGAAGGCAGAGGAACGCATGGTGCAGCCAGAGGAGCCGAAGTTCACAGGCTTCATATTCAAGATTACCGCGAACATTGACCCCAACCACCGTTCGTGCATCGCCTTCTGTAAGGTTTGTTCAGGCAGGTTCCAGCGCAACGTGCCCTATCTGCATGTCAGGCATGGAAAGACCATGCGCTTCACTTCGCCTACACAATTTATGGCACAGCGTAAGTCTACCATCGATGAGGCTTGGCCTGGTGATATCGTGGGACTTCCCGATACGGGTGGTGTCTTCAAGATTGGCGACACGATCACCGAGGGTGAGCAGCTTCACTTCCGGGGACTGCCTTCGTTCTCGCCCGAGCTCTTCAAGTATATTGAGAACGATGACCCCATGAAGTCGAAACAGCTGCAGAAAGGTATCGACCAGCTGATGGACGAAGGTGTGGCACAGTTGTTCGTCAACCAGTTCAACGGACGTAAGATTATCGGTACGGTAGGGCAGTTGCAGTTCGAAGTCATCCAGTACCGTCTGGAAAACGAATATAATGCCAAGTGCCGGTGGGAGCCCGTCCATCTGTATAAGGCTTGCTGGATTTCGAGCGACAACGATCAGGAGCTGGAGAACTTCAAGAAGCGCAAGTATCAGTATATGGCAAAGGACAAAGAGGGCAGGGATGTGTTCCTAGCTGACTCCGGCTATGTGCTGTCGATGGCGCAGCAGGACTTTGAGCACATACAGTTCCACTTCACCAGTGAGTTCTGATCTCTGGCCAGTGAGTTCTGACCTCTCACCTCTCACCTCTTACCTACTTGAGCTCCAGCTCCTTTTGCATGCGGATAATCTCGTCGCGATACTGGGCGGCCTGCAGGAAATCAAGCTGCTTGGCCGCCTCTTTCATGCGCCGTGTGGTTTCGGCAATCAACTTCTCTATTTGCGGACGTGTCATGCGCTCCACAACAGGGTCGGCAGCAATATCCCGTTGTTCTGACAGGAACTGTCCCGTAGAAAGTTTCAGTTCCTTGATGTCTGGACGGTCGTCTTTACTCAATGCATTCTGCTGCAGGTTCTTGACAATCTGTGTGGGGGTGATGCCGTGAGCTTCGTTGTAGGCCATCTGCTTCATCCTGCGCCTGTTGGTCTCGTCAATAGTGAGTTGCATGGATGCGGTGACGGTGTCGGCATACATGATGACGCGTCCGTTGATATTTCGTGCTGCACGTCCGGCTGTCTGTACCAGACTGCGTCTTGAACGCAGGAACCCCTCTTTGTCGGCATCCAGGATGGCCACCAGCGACACCTCAGGCAGGTCGAGTCCTTCTCGTAGCAGGTTGACGCCTACCAGTACGTCGTATTCCCCTTGGCGCACTTTCTCCAGTATCTGCACACGGTCAAGCGTTGCCACGTCACTATGGATATAGGCTGTTTGTACGCCGTGATCCAACAGGTATTCCGACAGCTCCTCTGCCATGCGCTTAGTCAGGGTAGTCACCAGCGTGCGTTCATGGCGTTCAATGCGTTGGCGTATTTCTTCAAGCAGGTCGTCTATCTGGTTCTCGCTTGGCCGCACTTCTATCTCGGGGTCAAGCAGTCCGGTAGGACGTATCAGCTGTTCCACAACGATGCCTTCTGACTCCCTTAGTTCAAAGTCGGCCGGTGTTGCCGATACGTATACGACCTGGTGTATCTCTGCCTGAAATTCCTCGAATGTGAGCGGACGGTTGTCGAAGGCAGCGGGCAGACGAAACCCGTACTCTACGAGGTTTGTCTTGCGGGCCCGGTCGCCACCATACATAGCTCCTATCTGTGGCACACTCACATGGCTTTCGTCAATGAATAGCAGGAAGTCGTCAGGGAAAAAGTCCAACAGACAATAGGGGCGTTCGCCCGGTTTGCGTCCGTCGAAGTAGCGCGAGTAGTTCTCAATGCCTGAGCAGTGTCCCAGTTCCTTGATCATCTCCATGTCGTACTCCACACGCTCTTTGATGCGCTGTGCTTTCACCGCGTCACCCATCTCTTCGAAGAACGCCACTTGCTTGACCAGGTCGTCCTGAATATCGTGAATGGCCTTGTTCGTCTGCTCCTGTGTTGTCATGAACAGATTGGCAGGATACAGCCTGTATTCAGCATATCGTCCCATTCGTTGCATGGTGACGGGGTCCAGTTCTTCTATGGCGTCTATCTCATCGTCCCAGAATGTCACTCGCAGAATCTTCTCGCTGTAGGCCATGTATATATCTACGGTGTCGCCTTTCACACGGAAGTTGCCGCGTTCCAGTGTCAGGTCGTTGCGTAGATATAACGATTGGACAAGTTTTCTTAACAATACATTGCGGTCAATGTTCTGCCCTTGTCTGATGTCGATGACGTTCTCTGACAGAGCATTCGGACTACCCATGCCATAAATACATGAAACTGAAGATACGACTACAACATCTTTCCTTCCTGACAATAAGGAACTTACGGCTGACAGCCTTAGTCTGTCTATCTCTTCATTGATGGCCAGGTCTTTTTCAATATATGTGTCTGTCGTAGGCAGGTAGGCTTCCGGCTGGTAATAGTCATAATAGCTGACATAATATTCGACGGCGTTGTCGGGGAAAAAGCCTTTCATTTCCGTGAATAACTGTGCTGCAAGAGTTTTGTTGTGGCTCAGAATCAAGGTCGGCTTGTTGATGTTGGCAATTACATTTGCCATCGTAAACGTCTTTCCAGACCCTGTGACACCCAGCAGCACTTGTGCCCGGTCGCCCCTTCGGATGCCGCTTGTCAGTTCGCGTATTGCTTCAGGTTGATCACCTGTTGGTTTGTATTGAGAAGTCAGCTTAAAGTCCATAATCTTGCTTAATTATCGTGCAAAGATACTAATAATCTGTGAAATATGCCTCTTCTGCGGTTAAAAAAAGTGTAAACGCTTTGTGATTCGGGTAAAAATGCGTAAATTTGCACGCCAAAACAGAAGATAATGAAGATAAGACTGATTATAATTGTCTCGCTGGCCCTTATGATGACGGGTTGTGCGGGCGAGTTTAATAAGGTTCTCAAGTCCACCGACTACGGCTATCGTTATGAATATGCCAAGCAGTGCTTTTCAGAAGGAAAGTATGGTCGTGCCGAGATGTTGCTGCAAGAGCTGATTACGATGAAGAAAGGCACCGAAGAGGCTGAAGAGGCTCTCTATATGCTGGCAATGTCTCAGTATATGAATGGCGACTTCGAGGCAGCTTCGGCTACTTTTAAGAAGTATTTCCAGACGTATCCACGCGGTATCTATGCCGAGCACGCCATGTTCTATGTGGGGCAGTCGCTTTATCAGAGTGCTCCGGAACCTCGTCTGGATCAGACTCCCACCGTTGGTGCCATCAATGCCTACCAGCAGTTCCTAGACATGTATCCGGCTTCGGAATTGCGGCAACAGGCTCAGGACCGGTTGTTTGAGCTTCAGGACAAGCTGGTTGTAAAGGAGTTACTCTCAGCCCAGCTTTACTTTAACCTAGGCGGCTATTTCGGTAATGTTAATTCCAACAGCGAGAGCAATTACTCCTCAAGTATCATTGTGGCTCAGAATGCGCTGAAGACCTATCCCTACACGCCGCACCGCGAGTCGTTTGCCTTGCTTATTATGAAGAGCAAGTTCGAGTTGGCCGAGAACTCCAGTGATGACCGTAAGCTGGAGCGTTATCAGGATGCCGAGGACGAGTGTTATGGCTTCATCAACGAGTATCCGGAGTCAAAGGACCGTCCTTTGGCTGAGAAGTATATTGCCAAATGCAAGAAGTTCACCCAGAATTAGCAATAAATATCAATACGAATATTAATAGAACGAAACAAATATCAATAGAACGAAACAATGGATTACAAGAAATCAAAAGCACCGGTAAATACCGTGACACGCAATGTGATGGATCTCTGCGACGAGACAGGCAATATCTATGAGAGTGTGGCAATCATAGCCAAGCGCGCCAATCAGATTTCTGCACAGATTAAGGACGACCTTTCAAAGAAGCTGGCTGAATTTGCTTCATATAACGATTCCCTGGAAGAAGTCTTTGAGAATCGCGAGCAGATAGAGATTTCGCGCTATTACGAGAAGTTGCCGAAGCCATCCCTGCTGGCCACACAGGAGTTTGTGGAGAATAAGGTTTACTGGCGCGATCCGGCTAAGGAAGTGCAAACAGCAGAGGTATGATACAGCGCCTTCAGACTGTTTACTTACTATTGGCAGCTGTCTGTCTGATCCTGCATGTTATTGTCGGCGTCTCGGTTCCATACGTATGGATATTGACGCTGCTGATGGCAGCAGGGTCTGTTGTTGCTGTCTTTCTCTACAAGCGCCGTCCTGTTCAGGCTTCTGTCTGTGTGTGCCTCATCGGATTGGGGCTTGTTTATTATCTGGCCTTGGCTGTGTTTCAGCATCGGCTCGGTGGCATGATGGTGTTCTCGTGGCCTATGGCTCTGCCTGCTGTAGCCATGCTGCTCTGGTTTATGGCCCGTAAAGGAATTGTCCATGACGAGAAGCTGGTACGATCACTTGACAGGATAAGATAACCCCGCGTAGCCATGGAAATCAAGACCGCCGAGTTTACTTTGTCGTCACCCAACGTGTCGATGTGCCCCAAGGACAACAAGCCCGAGTATGCTTTTATAGGGCGGTCCAATGTGGGCAAGTCCAGCCTCATCAACATGCTTTGTCGCAACAAGAAATTGGCAAAGACCTCAGCGACGCCAGGCAAGACGCTGCTTATCAATCACTTTATCATCAACCGCGAGTGGTATCTGGTCGACCTTCCTGGCTATGGCTTTGCCAAGCGTTCCAAGAGCGAACTGGCTAAGTTGGACCAGATGATTCGAGGCTATATACTAGGCCGCGAGCAGTTGGTAAACGTCTTTGTACTGGTTGATATCCGCCTGGAGCCTCAGAAGATAGACCTTGAGTTCATGGAGTGGCTGGGACTGTCGAGTGTGCCCTTCTCTATAGTGTTCACCAAGTCCGACAAGTTGTCGGGCGCCAAGATTCGCCAGAATCTTGATGCCTACGTGCGGCAGATGCTGCAGACGTGGGAGGAGATGCCGCCCTATTTTGTCACGTCGTCTGAGAAAGGTGAGGGTAGGGATGCCGTTCTCGACTATATCAGTCAGATTAATCAGTCGCTTACTGAATGACCGATGGCCTATGAGACCCCATATCTGGACGTACAGAACCTGACGAAATCGTTCGGGGCATTGTTGCTGTTCAAAAACATCAGTTTCTCTATTGCCGAAGGGCAGAAGGTGGGTCTTATTGCCAAGAACGGTACAGGAAAGTCAACGCTGCTGTCCATTCTCTCGGGAAAAGAGGGGTACGACAGTGGTAGTATCGTCTACCGCCGCGACTTGCGGGTAGGCATTCTGGAACAGACACCCCGTTTCGAACTTTCCGAATCGGTGCTTGATGCCTGTTTCAACCACGAGAACGATCCAGAGAAGGTGCTTAAGGCCAAGCAGATACTGACTCAGCTGAAGATTCGCGATTTGCAGCAGCCCATGGGACAGCTGTCGGGTGGTCAGCAGAAACGCGTGGCTCTTGCCAATGTGCTGATTACAGAACCTGACCTGCTGATTCTTGATGAGCCCACCAATCACCTTGACCTCGAGATGATTGAGTGGTTGGAAGGCTTCTTGAACCGAGGCCATAAGACCCTGCTGATGGTCACCCACGATCGCTATTTCCTGGATCGTGTCTGTTCGGTGATAATGGAACTCGACGATCAGACCATCTATACCTATCGTGGCAACTATTCCTACTACCTTGAGAAGCGTCAGGAGCGCATAGACAACCGGCGTACAGAGATAGCCCGTGCCAACAACCTTTACCGCACAGAGCTGGACTGGATGCGGCGTCAGCCACAGGCCCGCGGACACAAGGCCAAATACCGTGAAGATGCTTTCTATGAGCTGGAGCGTGTGGCCAAAGCCCGCATTGAGGAGCGTACCATCCGTCTGAAAGCCTCCAATGTCTACATCGGTTCTAAGATTTTCGAGTGTCAGTATATCTCCAAGGCATTCGACGATATCACCATCCTAAAGGATTTCTACTACAATTTCTCGCGTTTCGAGAAGATGGGCATCGTTGGCAACAACGGAACAGGCAAGTCCACCTTCCTGAAGATGCTCCTCGGACAGCTACAGCCAGACGCAGGACGCATTGTTATTGGAGAGACCGTTCGTTTCGGCTATTTCTCTCAAGAGGGCCTGCAGTTTGACGAGCAGATGAAGGTCATCGATGTGGTTCGCGATATTGCCGAGTATGTAGACTTGGGCAGTGGACGCCATCTCTCAGCCTCTCAGTTCCTGCAGCACTTCCTTTTCACACCCGAACAGCAGCATAACTACGTCTATAAACTTTCGGGAGGTGAACGCCGCAAACTCTATCTCTGCACGGTGCTCATGCAGAATCCCAATTTCCTGGTGCTCGACGAGCCAACCAATGATCTGGACATCGTCACCCTGCAGATTCTGGAGGAATACCTTCAGGATTTTCCCGGCTGTGTCATCGTGGTCAGCCACGACCGCTATTTCATGGATAAGGTGGTAGACCACCTGCTCGTATTCAAGGGGCAGGGCCAGATAAAGGATTTTCCAGGCAACTATTCGCAATATCGCACGTGGCAGGCACTCCAGCCTCATGCAGAGGTTAGTGTCGCTGTCAAAGAACAGAGAGACACCCGCCAGCCGCGCATTGAGCGGTCTTCGCGTAAGATGACCTTCAAGGAGAAACGCGAGTTTGAACAGCTAGAGAAAGATATTGAAGCACTTGAGGCTGAGAAGCGGCAAATTGAATCATCGCTCAGCACAGGTACGCTCTCTGTAGAAGAGATTACCACGATGAGCAAGCGTCTGCCCGTAATCAATGAAGCCCTCGACGAGAAGTCCATGCGCTGGCTCGAACTCTCAGAGATAGAAAGTTGATTCCTATACTGACAGCAGAATAATATGGTACAGCAATATCCGTCACGACTCTTAGAGAAGGCAGTTCAGGAGTTTTCCAAACTGCCAGGCATCGGACGCAAGACCGCGCTTCGTCTGGTGCTTCACCTGATGCGTCAGGATGCTGACGATGTCGGACAGTTTGTCGATGCCATAGCCACTATGCGACGCGATGTGAAGTTCTGTCGTGTGTGCCATAATATCAGCGACAGCGATGTCTGTTCCATCTGTTCGGATACCCGCCGCGATGCCTCGACGGTCTGTGTCGTCGAGAATGTGCAGGACGTCATGGCTATCGAAAACACGCAGCAGTTCACGGGTCTGTATCATGTGCTGGGTGGAATGATTTCTCCGATGGACGGCATTGGCCCCGCCGATTTGGAGATTGAGTCTCTGGTGTCGCGTGTTGCCAGTGGTGATGTCCGTGAGGTCATCCTGGCACTCAGTCCTACCATGGAGGGCGACACCACCAATTTCTATATCTATCGCAAGCTGGCACCTTTCCATATCCAGATCAGCATGATAGCACGCGGCATAGCAGTAGGCAATGAGTTAGAGTACACCGACGAGGTGACGTTGGGCCGCTCCATATTGAACCGTACTCCCTTCGATGGTCAATAAACCTAAACGCAGAATATGAATAGAACGAAGAATATACTGATGATTGTCTATGTAGCAGTACTGGCAGTGGCGGGTGCCGTCTATGTGTGTGGCGATTTCCTGGATGTCGATATGTCGATATGGTCACAGTGCAAGCAGTCAAACGTCATCATGCAGATGCTGATGGTGCTGCTCACCCTGGGACTTGTACCCCTTTCGCTCAGGTTATTCCGTTTCCAGCGGGTGCACCGGTCCCTGCAGGCTCATCCTGCCCAGTCGCTGCTTCGCTGGGGAGTGCTGCGCCTGTCCATGTTGGGTTTCCTGCTCATAGCCAACACCTCTTTATATTATTTATATGGATTCGAGCCGGCCTATGGTTATCTGGCAGTGATGACGCTTCTCACCATGCCTTTTGTCTTACCCACAAAGAGCCGCTGCGCTGCGGAAACAGAGTCGTAGTATGAAGCTATCAGTTATCATCGTCAACTACAACGTGCGCTATTATCTCGAACAGTGCATCGTCAGTGTGCTGCGTGCTGCCGAAGGTATCGCTCACGAAATCTTTGTCGTCGACAATCATTCTTCCGATGGCTCCGTCGACTATCTGAAGCAGCGCTTTCCCGATGCCGTCACCTTCATAGAGTGCCATCATAACCTGGGCTTTGCCAAAGCTAACAACATTGCCATTCGCCAGTCCTGTGGCGACTATGTGCTGCTGCTTAATCCCGACACTTTCGTTGCCGAAGACACGCTGCGCCAGATGGTCGGTTTCATGGATGCTCATCCCAAGGCCGGGGCGGCAGGCCTGATGATGCACAATGCCGACGGATCTGTGGCCCGCGAATCGCGCCGGGCTCTGCCCACACCATTTGTCTCGTTTCTGAAGATGATTGGATGCTCGTCGCGCTACTACATGAGTCAGCTGCCCTGGGACCAGCCTGGACGTATTGATGTGGTCAGCGGTGCTTTCATGCTGCTACGTCGCGAGGCACTCCAGAAGGCTGGTCTGCTCGACGAGGATTTCTTCATGTATGGCGAGGATATCGATTTGTCATATCGTGTGCAGAAGTCTGGCTTTGAAAACTGGTATGTGCCGGCCCGCATCGTGCATTATAAGGGCGAGTCCACCCAGAAGTCCAGCTTCCGCTATGTGCATGTGTTCTATCAGGCCATGCTGATATTCTTCCGAAAGCATTACGGTCATCTCAGCCTGTTGGTGACCGTTCCCATTAAACTGGCTATCTTTTTCCGTGCGTTCGTGGCGCTGATTCAGATGCAGTACTGGCGCATGCGCAGGTTTCTTGGCTTCTATGTCAGGCGCGAATTGCCAGTCTATACCTTTAAGGGTAGCGAGACTATGGTAGCTGACTGTCAGGCCATAGCGCGTCGCAATGGTCTCAACTGTTCGCCTTCGCCGCAGTCATCGCAAAAGGAGTGCTGCACGGTCTACGACCTCGACACTTATTCTTTCTCCGACGTCATTTCCCTGGCAGCGGCAGAGCCAGGCCGTCAGATAGGTACTTTTTCAGGCCAGAGCCGCATCATCGTCACACAAACAGAGATTTTCAGATGAACCTACATGCACAGGTAAGCCTGCGGGCCATGGAACCCGAGGATTTGGATATGCTCTATCAGATAGAGAACGATGCAGAGTTGTGGGGCATCAGTAGTTCTAACGTGCCTTATTCACGATTTGTACTCCATGAGTTCATGGCCAGTACCACTGGCGACATCTACACTGACAAGCAGGTGCGACTTGTCATTGAGAACGAGCAGCGCCAGTCCATTGGCCTGGTCGATGTCATGTCGTTCGACCCGAAGAACCGGCGGGCCGAACTGGGACTTGTCATCACTCGCCCCTTCCGCCGGTGTGGCTATGCGCAGGCCGCCATGCAGAAAATCCATCACTACGCCCTTCATACACTTCACCTGCATCAGTTGTATGTCATCATTGATGCCGACAACGAGCCCTGCCTTGCGCTTTTCCGGCGTATTGGCTATCAGGAGTCAGCCCGTCTCTCAGAATGGCTGTTCGACGGCAAGGCTTATCGCGATGCCATCTTACTGCAGCATGTGCTATGAACGCCGTCTGAACTCGGCACAGACGATGGCTGTGGCTATGGCTACGTTCAGGCTTTCCGCTCCTTCGTGATATTGGGGTATGAGCAGGCGGCGTGTAATCAGCCTTCTGATTCGTTCCGAGATGCCGTTGCCCTCGTTACCCATAATGATGATACCTTCCTTTGTTAGCTCTTGAGAGTAGATGTTCGTGCCGTCGAGTAGTGTGCCGTAGACCGGCACCTGGGCATCCTGAATCAGTTTCTCCAAATCGGTGTAAACCACGTTGACACGTGCTATGCTGCCCATGGTGGCCTGCACCACCTTCGGGTTCCACACATCGGCAGTGTCTTCCGAACAGTAAACAGTGTCAATGCCAAACCAGTCGGCAATACGTATGATGGTTCCAAGGTTTCCCGGGTCCTGCACGCCGTCCAGTGCCAGCGAGAGTGGGGTGGAGGCAGCCTTCTGAGTCGCCGGTATCTCAAACACGCCCAGCACCTGTTGCGGGTGTTGCAGGAAGCTTATCTTCTGCAGTTCCTCTTCTGTCACCTCCTGGCAGGGCAGCTCTTGCTGTTTTAAATGCCAATCTTTCGTGGCATACAGGCCGCGTGCGCAGAAGCCGGTTCTCAGCAGGTCGCCCACCACTTTCGGGCCTTCTGCCACGAACAGACCTTCACGCTTGCGGTACTTCTTCATCTCAAGAAGTCGTATGCATTTCATTTGGGTTTTGCTAATCATATTGCAAAATTACGAAATAATTATGAATTATGCACGATGAATTATGAATTATTTTGTACCTTTGCACAGAATTATGCAGAAAAGGTCTTTCATCGCCTCACTTTCTTTACTGGGCACGACGCTATTATTCATGGCGTGCTCCAGCACTAAGTATGTGCCTGACAATGCCTGTCTGCTGCATCAAGTCAGGCTGCAGGCCGAGGGCGATTATCGCGATGACGTCAGCCTGTCTACCTTGAAGAACTACATCAGGCAGCGTCCCAACAGCCGTTGGTTCTCGCTGTTCAAGTTGCCACTGGCCACGTATTCGCTCTCAGGACGTGATACCACCAAATGGATTAACCGCACCTTGAAGTCAATGGGCGAGCCGCCTGTCATCTACGACAGCTTGCTTGCCCAACTCACCTGTCAGGATCTGACTCAGCAACTGCGCAACGAAGGATTTCTTGCAGCCCAGGTTGACAAGCAGGTCGAGCAGCGCGGCCAGAAAGTCACCCTTACCTATGTGCTCAAGCCTGGTACCCCTTATTTCATCCACTCGGTCAACTACGATCTCCACGACTCTCTTATTGCCGCCATCCCCGTAGTCACTGACAGTTCCAAGGCTCTTATCCGTCGGGGGATGAAGTTCGATGTGTCAGTACTCGATGCCGAGCGTAAACGCATCACTACGCTGCTCTCCGATAGCGGCTATTATCGCTTCCATAAGGACTACATCACCTATCAGGCCGACTCGCTGCCTGGCTTGAACCTGATAAACCTGACGCTGCGACTGACTCAGTATCACCGCCCAGACCAACAGACAGAACTGCATCGGCGTTATTGGATGCGGCATATCCGTTTTGCCAGTGGCGATCCTGCCGATAGCCTGCTTCATCTGCGCCGTCACGTGCTCCAGGAATGTACGCACCTGCAAGCGGGACAGCCCTATTCGGCCACAGGTCTGCAAAACACCTATAACCACTTCGGACGCCTCCAGGCTGTCAGGTACACCAACATCTCGTTCTCGCATGTGCCGGGCACCGATTCGCTCGACTGCGATATACAACTGCAGACCAACAAGCCCTCTACGCTGAGTTTTCAGCCTGAGGGTACCAATACTGCCGGCGACCTGGGAGCCGCTGCATCAATCACCTATCAGAACCGTAACCTGTTCCGGGGCAGCGAGGTGTTCAGCCTGCAGCTTCGCGGCGCTTACGAGGCCATCCGAGGGCTCGAGGGCTACAGCAATCAGGACTTCGTCGAGTATAGCGTTGAGGCCAAGTTGCAGTTCCCGCGGTTTATCTCGCCTTTTATCAATCGGCGTATCCGTCAGCAGGTGAATGCCACCAGCGAGGTGTCTTTGCTCTACGACTTGCAGGACCGACCTGAGTTCCATCGGCGCTTGCTCTCGGCAGCCTGGCGCTATCGCTGGAATTTTCCCCATCGTCACGATCGCTATCAGCTCGATGTGCTCGACCTGAACTACGTTTTCATGCCTTGGATTTCCGACACGTTCCGCACCGAGTACCTTGACAACGACAACAACCGCAACGCCATCCTGCGCTATAACTATGAAGACCTGTTCATCACAAAGGTGGGCTTTGGCTATTCCTACAGCAACGGGCGCACGGCATTCAAGTCCAACATCGAGACGTCGGGCAATCTGCTCTCGCTGGGCACGTCTGTGTTTGGCGGCGAGAAGGACCAGGAAGGTCATTATCGGGTGTTTAACATCGCCTATGCGCAGTACGTGAAGTGCGACCTGGACCTGAGTCATTCGCTCCCGTTCGACCGCAACAATCAGCTGGTGTTCCATGTCGGCTTCGGCATTGCCTATCCTTACGGCAACTCCTCGGTGCTGCCCTTCGAAAAACGCTATTTCTCGGGTGGAGCCAACAGCGTGCGCGGATGGAGTGTACGCTCATTGGGTCCAGGCAAGTACAAAGAGACCGACGGACGCATCAACTTCATCAACCAGACGGGCGATATGAAACTCGACCTGAATGTAGAGTACCGTACCAGCCTCTTCTGGAAGTTCAGCGGAGCCCTGTTTGTCGATGCAGGCAATGTGTGGACTCTGCGCGACTACGATGTGCAGCCAGGCGGGCTTTTCCGTCTCAGCGACTTCCCCGAGCAGATTGCTGCCAGCTACGGCTTGGGGTTGCGTCTTAACTTCGACTATTTCATCCTGCGATTCGACCTGGGCATGAAGGCGGTCAATCCGGCTTACGAGACTGAGGACGAAGAGCATTACCCCATAATTCACCCCAGGTTCAGTCGCGACTATGCTTTCCACTTCGCCGTGGGACTGCCCTTCTGACCGTACGCTATAAAAACGGAGAATAAAGAAAAGAACGCAATATGTTAAGATTCATATCATTTGGAAGCGGAAGCAGCGGTAACTGCTATTTCCTTTACACTGACACCGACGCCCTGCTTATCGATGCCGGTGTGGGCATCCGGCAGCTGAAGAAACATTTCCGCGATTATGGGCTCAGCCTCAGTGCCGCGCACCACATACTGATCACACACGATCATGCCGACCATATCAAGTGCGTGGGAAGTCTCAGTCACGACTATCAGTTGCCGGTCTATGCCACCGCCAAAGTACATCACGGCATCGACAGAAACTACTGCGTTGCACGTAAGGTAGCTGCCGAACTGCGCCACGTCGTCGAGCCATGTGTCACCTTGCAGGTGGGCGCTTTCACAGTTACCCCTTTCACCGTTCCCCATGACAGCAGTGATAATGTAGGCTATCAGATAGAGGTCGAGGGCATAAACTTCTGCATCATCACCGATGCTGGACGCATCACCGACCAGATGGCTCAGTTCATAGGGCGTGCACACTATTTGGTCATCGAGGCTAACCACGATTGCGAGATGCTACAGCAGGGACCCTATCCGCAGTACTTGAAGGAGCGCATCGCCAGCGGTATAGGCCATCTGGACAATAAATCATGTGGCGAAGCCATTGCCAACCACATGGGTCAACAGCTTCGCCACGTTTGGCTGTGCCACCTCTCGGAAGAGAACAATCACCCTGAGCTGGCCCGTAAGACGGTAGAGAGTGTGCTGCGCTCCTACGGCATTGTCGCTGGTAAGGACTTCGGCCTTGTTGTTCTCAAGCGCACGATGCCTACGGGTATCTTCGACCTGGAGTAGGCGCTTTCTTTTATCTAGAGAGGGCGCTTTTTTGAAGCGCCCTCTCAGAAATATTAGTATGCAAACAGAGGATACTCTTTCATCTTTTCGTTGACGCGCTGACGGACACTGGCGATGACCTGCTCGTCTTCGGGAGCATTCAGCACTTCCTCAATCCAGGCGGCAATCTGCACCATCAGGTCTTCCTTGGCACCACGCGTGGTGATGGCAGGCGTGCCCAGGCGGATGCCAGAGGTCTGGAATGCGGAACGGCTGTCGAAGGGCACCATGTTCTTATTGACGGTGATGTCGGCAGCAACGAGGGCATTCTCGGCTACCTTACCTGTCAGGTCGGGATACTTGGAGCGCAGGTCAACGAGCATGGAGTGGTTGTCGGTGCCGCCGCTGACAATGCCGAAGCCGCGCTTGACGAGCTCCTCGGCCAGCACCTTGGCATTTTTCTGGACCTGCTTGGCCCACTCCTTGAACTCGGGTTGCAGAGCTTCGCCGAAAGCCACAGCCTTAGCGGCAATGACGTGCTCCAGCGGGCCGCCCTGCTGTCCGGGGAAGACGGCGCTGTTGAGCAGGGCCGACATCATCTTCACTTCGCCCTTAGGTGTCTTCAGACCCCAGGGGTTGGCAAAGTCATTACCCATCAGGATGATGCCGCCACGCGGACCGCGCAGGGTCTTATGGGTGGTAGAGGTCACGATGTGTGCATATTTCACGGGGTTCTCCAGCAGGCCTGCGGCAATAAGACCGGCGGGGTGGGCCATGTCAATCATCAACAGGGCACCCACCTTGTCGGCAATCTCACGCATGCGCTTATAGTCCCACTCGCGGCTATAGGCCGAGCCGCCGCCGATAATCAGCTTGGGCTTGTGCTCCAGGGCCAGCTGCTCCATCTCGTCGTAGTCCACACGTCCGGTCTTCTCATTGAGGTTGTAGCCTACGGGCTTATAGAGGATACCGCTGGTGTTGACCAGGGAACCGTGGGAGAGGTGACCGCCGTGAGCCAGGTTCAGACCCATGAAGGTGTCGCCGGGCTGCAGTACTGCCAGCAGAACGGCGGCGTTGGCCTGTGCACCCGAGTGTGGCTGCACGTTGGCATACTCGGCATCGAAGAGCTTGCAGACGCGCTCGATGGCCAGTTTCTCAACTTCGTCGACTACCTGGCAGCCGCCATAGTAGCGCTTGCCGGGATAGCCCTCGGCATACTTGTTGGTCAGGTAGGAGCCCATGGCCTCCATTACCTGGTCGCTTACGAAGTTTTCCGAAGCGATGAGTTCAATACCTTTCAACTGGCGCTGGTGCTCGCGCTCAATCAGTTCAAACACCGTGTTGTCTCTTTTCATTGTTTGGCTTTCTATTTGGTTGGTTTAATAAATAGTCACTTCTATGAAACGGCTGCACGCCTTGCCCAGTCGTTTCAGGTTGCAAAGTTACTCATTTTTTCTGAAACGTACAAACATTTGCCTGCATTATTTGCTGGTCAGCTTCTTTTGTGGTGCCATGGTGCTGTGTGGGGTGGGGCGGCAACAAAAAAAATACCGCTGGATTGTCCAGCGGTATCTGTTTGCCTGAAACTTTGCTCGCTAATTACTCAGCAACAACAGCAACGGTGTCAACAGCAACGGTGTCAACAGCCACAGTGTCAACAGCAACAGTGTCAACAGCAACTGAATCAACAGCAACCTCCTCAGCGGGCTTGTTACCGTTACCACCACAAGCTACGAACAGCGTAGCAACTGCGAACATAAATGCAATCTTTTTCATTTCTTTCTGCTTTTTAAATCTGTAAAACAATCATTTGTTTATTAAAACGCTGCAAAGGTAGGCATTTTTTTTGATATGTTGATACTTTTTTTTCGATTTTTTTAGTCGGTTTTTGTAACTTTTTCGCAAGTCACTGATTTACAAGCAAGTATGAAATGTTAAAAATAGTATATAATCTACACTTAAAGGATTTTAAGACAAAAATCGCACTAAAATGCTTTTTCCGTACTTGAACTTACTCACTAACTCACTTTTGACTGAGGTTTTTCACTTTTTCACTTTTTCACTTTTGACATTAAGGTTTTTCTTGAGACCTTTTGAACAAGCGACCAGGGGAGAGCGGGCTTTTAACTTTGTTGGCTTTTAATGGACAATTTTGGTAAAGATACGGTTTGCTGGGGGCAAACGGCAATTTCAGACACCGCAAATTTGCCATTTGCTATATTTTTGGGGGGACGATGGCGAAATTTTGCGCTGACGTGGCTCGTAATTCGGAATTTTTATCTAAATTTGCAGGTCCTTAGTGACAACAGATTATGTTCATACATAACGGATCATAGCTTATACATAGATACATTGTTCATACATGATAGATACATCCGTATTCCAAGGTAAGAAAGCCGCTTATTTCACGCTGGGCTGCAAGTTGAACTTCTCTGAGACATCTACATTCGGTAAGATGCTTCAGGAGATGGGCGTGCGCAGCGTGCAGAAAGGCGAGCAGGCAGACCTGTGCCTGATAAACACCTGTTCGGTGACCGACATTGCCGACCATAAGTGCCGCCAGGCCATCCGCCGCATGGTGCGGGCGCATAGCGGTGCCTTTGTGGTGGTGACGGGTTGCTATGCACAGCTGGCTCCTGAGGAGGTGAGCCGGATAGAAGGTGTGGACCTGGTGCTGGGCTCCAACGAGAAGGCCAATCTGATACAGTTCCTGTCGGATGGCTGGATAGCACGCAGCATAGAAGGGGACGGGCGCAAAGCCTCGTTCCTGACGCAGAAGACGAAGGACATCAAGACCTTTGCCCCGTCGTGTTCGCGCGGCAACCGCACCCGCTACTTCCTGAAGGTGCAGGACGGATGCGACTATTTCTGCACCTACTGCACCATACCCTATGCCCGCGGATTCAGTCGCAACCCTACCATTGCCTCACTTGCAGAGCAGGCACGCCAGGCTGCTGCCGAGGGTGGCAAGGAGATTGTGCTGACGGGGGTCAACATCGGCGACTTCGGCAAGACCACGGGTGAGCATTTCATTGATTTGGTGCGGGCACTCGATGCGGTGGAGGGCATCAGCCGCTACCGTATCAGCAGTCTGGAGCCCGACCTGCTGAGCGATGATCTGATAGACTATTGCGCCAGGGAGAGCCGGGCCTTTATGCCCCATTTCCATGTGCCCTTGCAGAGCGGCAGCGACACGGTGCTGCGTCTGATGCACCGCCACTACGATCGGCAACTGTTTGCCGATAAGATTCAGCACATCAAGCAGGCCATGCCTGATGCCTTTATCGGTGTCGACGTGATGGTGGGCTGTCGGGGAGAGACCCCCGAGTGTTTCGAAGAGACCTATGAATTGCTGAAAGCCCTGCCTGTGACGCAGCTGCATGTGTTCCCGTACTCTGAACGGCCTGGCACGGCGGCGCTGAAGATAGACTATGTGGTGCCCGAGAAGGAGAAGAAGGAGCGCAGCCGGCGCCTGCTGGAGTTGTCGGACCAAAAGACCGAAGCCTTCTATGCGCAACACATAGGGCAGGAGGCGGAGGTGCTGTTTGAGAAGGCCGCCCGGGGCCGTGCCATGCATGGGTTTACCCGCAACTATGTGCGTGTGGAGTTGTCGGCAGGGCAAGCCAAACCGGAGTACGACAATCAGTTGATGATGGTTCGGCTGGAGGGCTTTAATGCCGATAAGACGGCGCTGCGGGCGAGGAGAATTGAGAATTGAGAATGGAGAATTGAGAATGGATAAGGTTGCAGTAGTCATATTGAACTGGAATGGGGCGGAGATGCTCAGGCAATATCTGCCCAGTGTGTTGCAATATTCGCGCGACGAGGCTGTGGTCTATGTGGCCGACAACGCTTCGACAGACGGCAGCGTGGCCCTGCTGAAGGAGCATTTTCCAGAGGTACGCCTGATATTGCTGGAGAAAAACTGGGGGTTTGCCGACGGCTACAACAAGGCCCTGAATGAGATTGATGCCGAATACTACTTGCTGCTGAACAGCGATATTGAGGTGACGCACCACTGGCTGACTGCTCTGGTGGAGTTTATGGACAATCGTCCTGAGGTGGCTGCCTGTCAGCCCAAGTTGTTGAGCATGACCGACCGCGACAACTTTGAGTATGCCGGTGCCTGCGGAGGTTATCTGGATGCCTATGGCTATCCTTTCTGCCGGGGGCGCATATTCGATACGGTGGAACGCGACAATGGTCAGTATGACCATCCTACCCAGATACACTGGGCCACAGGAGCGGCCCTGATGGTTCGCGCGCGTATATATAAAGAGGTGGGAGGCCTGGACGGGCGCTTTTTTGCCCATCAGGAAGAGATAGAGATGTGCTGGCGCATGCGCATACGGGGCTATCAGATTTACTGTCTGCCTGACAGTCAGGTGTATCATTTGGGAGGCGGCACCCTGCCCAAGGCGAACCCTATGAAGACCTTCCTGAACTTTAGGAATAATTTGACGATGCTATATAAGTGTCTGCCTCAGAGTGAGTTGAAGCGTGTGATGCGCCTGCGCTGGTGGCTCGACTACCTGGCAGCTTGGCAGACGCTGTTACTGCAGCGCAACGTGGGTGACTTCAAGGCCATCTTCAGGGCCCGCCGCGCCTTTAAGCGGTGGCGCAAGGATTTCGAGGCCGACCGCCTGCAGATACAGCAAAGCCGGGTTGCTGACAAGGAGATGCCCAATGCCCGCTTCTCGCTGTTGTGGCAGTACTATGTGCATGGCTGCAAGACCTTTACTCAGCTGGAGCAGCGGGTATAAGACCTTTACTCAGCTGGAGCGGCGGGTATAGTCAGCAGCCAGTCGCGCAACACTCCCTTATACTGGTTTTGCGAGTCGGCTATCAGCAGCAGCCATCCCTGCGGCGTCTGGCAAAGTCCTTCGAAATTGGCAAACTTCCGGCTGGTCAGCGTCAGGCGTGTCTTGAACTCGGTGACCAGCCGTTTCTCTAACTGTTCATCTTCACCGGGCAGTACCTCGTAGATGCGTGTCAGCACGGAGGCCCCGATTTTCAGTTTGGGCACCCGTATCTGCCGTTCCAGCACCAGCAGGCGTCCATCGGTCAGGGCACACAGTTCGGACACCCCATAGACGTGCTTGGCACTCAGAGGCTGGTCGGGTCGGTAGAGATACTGGCGCTGCAGCCTGAGGTCGTCGTTGAAGACGAAGATGCGCAGCAGCGAATCGCCGGGCAGGGTGTGCTCGGTGGTGGTGTAGAACAGCCGTTTGCCGGCATCGTATGTGAGCGATTCCAAGCCGTAGTTGTGGTCGGCCTGTGCGATGATTTCCGGCATCTGCAGGCGGCGGCCTGTGCGCTGTCCGTCGAGGGTGTACTCATAGACTTCATTGTCGGCCTCGCCCGCAATGAAGAGGGTCTGTGTGGAGGGTCGGAAACAGATGCCTTCCATGTCGCGGTTGGGCTGTCCGCTGGAACGAAAGCCCATGTTCTCGACCTGGGTAATGCGCCCCTTGATGCTGTCGATGACGATGCGGAAGATGAAGAAGCCATCGGTATCGGACTTGTCGCTGACTACGGCATACAGGTCGTTGCCCAGCGGGCAGATACCGCTGTAGTTGCCGGCAGGCAGTTCCTTGCGGAAATGCTGCTGACGCTGGGAAAACACTGATAGCGGCACCATGAGTACCGCTATCAGGATGAACAGGAGACGTTGGGTCATTTCACAGGTTTAATGGCAAAGGTAAAGTCGTAGTCCTGATAGGGCAGGCGATACTCGCTGCGAGGCCATGCCCCCCATGAGTTCACACAGCCCAGTCCCAGCTGGCGCTGCTGGATATGTACAGAGGTCATTCCTGAAGGAATCAAATCTCCACTATGACGTCCCCAAGCCTTATCCTTGTGCTGTCCATCGTCCAACTGACCAATGGTGTAGGGCAGGGCCGAGGCTTCCATCGGAGCGTTGCTGTAGAACTGCAGACCCTTGCCATTGGCATCGATGACTGAGAACCAGCGCACGTCGGTGTGGTTGCCGCTCTCCTGCGGGCGTACATACTCGAAATACTCATTGTTGACTTTATTCTTGTAGATACCCAGGAACTCAGAGTCCTTACGGTCTATGTAGGTCTCGATAGGACCGCGTCCATAGTATTCTACCTGATTGTATTGCTTAGGCATCTGGATGCTCATACCAAAGCGGAACAGTTCGCTGACCTTGGCTTCCTTGTCTACCTCCATGTGCTCACGTACGATGATTTCACCTTCTGGAGTCAGCGTATAGGTCATCTCGAGTTTTGCTTTCTGGTCGGGCATGTCGAATACTACCTCAATGCTATTGTTGTCTACTTCGAATTCCTTGATTTTCATCTGTGGATTTTTCCATGTAGCGAAGCGACGCTGCAAACCTGCACCATAGTCGTTATCCGTTGGGGCACGCCAGAACTCTGGAACAATGCTCTCACGGAACTGCAGCATATCCTTACCGTCAACGGTGATATAGTCAATCCATCCGGTGTGTTTGCCTACATAGAGGTCGGTGCCGCCAGCAGAGAGTTTCACGTAGGTGTTCGTCTCTTCCTTGGTGACGTCTTTTTCTTCTGCCTTCAGTTCTGGGAACTTATAGCTGTTGATGCAGAACTGCTGCTTAGCCATCACCTGTCCCTTTTCCACGAGGGGCGCACCATTCTTTGACTTGAAATAGAAGTTGAGCAGCAGCTCCTGGTCACCATGATGACCAGACATCTTAGCGATGGTCTGCTGCAACTTTTGATCTGTGATGACCTTGCGCTGCTGAGGTTGGATGCCGCTGATGTCAATAGTGCCACCGTGACCATAGTTCAGACCTGCAGGCACACCATCACGATGATGTCCGTGCTGCCCCGTACCGCCCAAGAACCATACCAGTTCCAAGTCATCCAGCGTCTTGAAGAAGTTCTCGTTGTAGATTTCGAACTGTCCCTCCTTGAAGTTCTTCTCGGTGACCCAAACGTTCTGGTAGTAGTACTGCACTTCGTAGGCATGCGGGTTCAGACGACGGTCTGGCGCGATGATGCCGTTGCAGTTGAAGTTATAGTCGCTGGCAGGATACTTTCCATAGTCGCCGCCGTATGTGAAGATCTCACGACCCGTGACAGGACTCTTGTCGCGCATGCCCTGATCGACAAAGTCCCAGATGTAGCCGCCCTGGTACTTCGGGTATTTGCGAATGAGGTCCCAGTACTCCTTGAAACCTCCCATGGAGTTGCCCATGGCATGGGCATACTCGCACTGGATGAGCGGACGCGGATTGTCGCCCTTGCTATAGGACTCGCAACCCTTGTAGCCGTAGTACATGGGACAGAAGATGTCGGTCTTGCCGTTCTGTCCTGCCTGCTCAAACTGGCAGGGACGCGTCTTGTCGGTAGCCTTTACCCAGTCGTAGGCTTTCTCGAAGTTAGGACCGTAGCCGGCCTCGTTGCCCAGCGACCAGACGATGATGCTGGGGTGGTTCTTGAACGAATGGACGTTGCCGTACTGACGCTCCAGATGAGCCAGCTCAAAGTCCTTGTTCTTAGCCAGCGTGCGGTCGCCGTAGCCCATGCCGTGAGACTCCAGGTTGGACTCTGCCGTCAGGTAGATGCCATACTCGTCGCAGAGGTCGTACCAGCGCGGGTCGTCGGGATAGTGGCAGGTGCGCACGGCATTGATGTTGAGCTGCTTCATAATCTTGATGTCCTGAATCATGCGCTCCACCGACACGATATAGCCGCCGTCGGGGTCAAGCTCGTGGCGGTCGGCACCTTTTATTAATATGGGCTGACCGTTGACCAGCAGCTGGGCATTCTTAATCTCAATGTGGCGGAAGCCCACACGCTGACGAACCACCTCAAGCACCTGACTGCCTTTCTTCACCGTCACCTGCAGGGTGTAGAGGTTGGGGGTCTCTGCCGTCCACGGCTCTACGTCGGCAGGCTGCAGATAGAACGACTCGTGCTGGTAGTAAGGCCACTTGTGCCCGTCGTGCAGGAAGATGGTCTCGCCATTGGGCTTCAGCAGGCTGACCTCCAGACTGGCACCTGAGGGCTGTGCCATGTCGATGGTATAGTCGATAATGCCCTGCTGCTTCTCTACGTCGTAGTCGCCAATGACGAACAGGTCCTTGACATGCGTCTTGGGTCGTGCATAGAGGTACACCTCGCGTGCAATGCCCGTGAAGCGCCAGAAGTCCTGGTCTTCCAGATAGGAGCCGTCGCACCAGCGCATCACCTGCATGGCGATGAGGTTGCGGCCCTTCTTCAGATACTTGGTGATGTTGAACTCGGCAGCTACCTTCGAGTCCTCGCTGTAGCCCACGAACTTGCCGTTGACCCACACCGAGAGGTTGCTGGTGGCAGAGCCCACGTGGTAATAGACCTCCTGCCCGTTCCAGTCCTGAGGCAAGTCGAACTCGCGGCGATAGGAGCCTGTGTAGTTGTTTGTCTCGGAGATGTAGGGTGGGTTGTTGTCGAAGGTGGTGCACCAGGCATAGCCGACATTCTTATAGATTTTGTCGCCATAGCCCTCAATCTCGAAGAGTCCGGGAACGGGGAAGTCCTCCCACTCCGAGTCGTCGAACTTCAGGGAGAAGAAGTCCTTCGGTGCCAGGTTGTGGTCCTTTACGAAGTTGAAGCGCCACTTACCTTCCATCGACAGGTAGCGTGAGGAGCGCGTCTTGTCATTGACCTTAGCCATCTCGGCATTCTCGAAGGCAAAGAAACTGGCACGTCGGGCCTCTCTGTTCACTTGGTTCACAGCTGGATTTTTCCAAGCGGGCTCAGTGTCGGCCTGCGCTGTGGTAACTGCAACGAGTGCAGATAGGAATAATAGTTTTCTGAGCATAACAATTAGTAATAGAATTGAATTTTGGGACAAAGATACGAATTATTTACGAATAAAAGCCATAGTGCAGCACCTTTTTCTTCAAAAAGAATGTCGAATTAAGAATTATTTAGTACCTTTGCATTCGCTATAACGATAATCTATGAAAGAAAGACTGAAACTGATCCCGCTGGTTTGGGTGCTGGCAGCACTGGCTGTCGCCGGCTATTGCCTGCAGACCTATGAGGGTGACTATCTCTGGAAGGTTCAGGAATTGAACCTCTTTCTCGACACTCCGCTGTTCTTCAGGCAGCAGTTGGTGGTGCCAGGAGGACTGCTGACGTGGATGGGCACCTATCTCACCGATTTCTTCTACCACTCCTGGGTGGGCGTGTCGCTGCTATGCGGCTGCTGGGGGGTGCTGATACTTCTGTCGGCACTGGCTTTCCGCGTGCCTGTGAGGTGGCTCACGGTGTTGCTGATACCTGTAGCCCTGCTGCTGTTGACCAACATGGAACTGGGCTATTGGATATACTATATGAAGTTGCGGGGCTACTTCTTTGTGGCAACACTGGGACTGCTGACTGCCGTGACAGCCGTGTGGTGCTATAGGCTGCTGCCTGGCTTGCTGCGTATAGGTTGGCTGGTTGTCAGTGGCGTGGCTCTTTATCCGCTGGCCGGTGTTTATGGCCTGCTGGCAGTGGTGCTGATGGGCACCCTGTCGTGGCGCCTGCCTGACATGCAGCTGAAGCAGCGCATCGTGCATAGTGCAACAGCCCTGGTGCTGATTCTGGCTGTGCCCCTATGCAGCTATTGGTGGGTTTACTACCAGACCAATTCTGCTGAACTCTACCTGGCAGCCCTCCCCATATTCTCTCAGGATGCCGACTATCCCGTGTATTACTGGCCCTTTGCCTTGCTGGGCATCTTCTACGTGCTCACAGCAGCCCTCTACCGGACAGAGCCGGGCCGCATCATGGGTAAGCCTCTGGTGTGCATGGGCAGTCAGTTGGCGCTACTTGCCGTGCTGTGCTATGGGGTCTATCATTTCTGGTATAAGGACTATAACTTTCATCAGGAACTGAAGATGCAGCGGGCCATGGAACAGTATGACTGGGACGGTGTGCTGGCAGCTGCCGCCAATCAGCAGGACGAGCCCACGCGTGCCATCGTGATGATGAAGAACCTGGCACTCTTTCGCCAGGGACGGCTGGGCAACGAGATGTACCACTTCCGCAACGGTGCCAAGCGCAGCGATACGCCTCTGACCCTGAGGATGACCCAGGTGGTAGGGCGCGCGCTGTATTATCAGTACGGACTGCTGAACTATTGCTACCGCTGGTGTCTGGAGGACGGCGTGGAGTTTGGCTGGCGTGTGGAATACCTGAAGTACATGACGCGCTGCGCACTTCTCAACGGCGAGGACCGCGTGGCAGCCAAGTACATCGGCATACTGAGGCACACCCGCTATCACCGCGAGTGGGCTGAGCAGATGTCACGCTACCTGCATCACCCCGACTTGGTGGAGAACGATGCCCACTTTGCTCCTATCGTTCATCTGTTGGGCTATAATGACCATCTTGGCAGCGACAACGGCTTGGTGGAATACTTTCTGATGACCCACCTGCTGAACAATGACACCATAGACCCTCAGCTGCAGGAACTGACGCTGGTGGCTGCCCTGTGGATGAAGGATATTGCCGTGTTTTGGCCGCGCTTCTACAACTATGCCATGCTGCACCCCAACGAGCACATGCCTGTGCACTATCAGGAAGCTGCCTACCTGTATGGGCATCTTGAGAATAAGGTGGATATCAGCAAGTTGCCTTTCGATCCGTCGGTGGTGCAGTGCTACGAGCAGTTTATGGAACTGGCAAAGCAGTGTCAGGGCATGACGGAAGAGCAGATGCGTCCCATCTTCTACAACAAGTACAGCAGTACTTTCTTTTACGATTATTTCCTTGTGAGAAACCAAAAACTCTATTGATGAAAAAGACTCTATATATTGTCATGGCACTGCTACTGACTGCCTGCCGGCAGGTCAGCGTGCCCGATAGCTATACACAGTTGGAACAGTTGCCCGCCATCTATCCCGACTATATCGATGTGACCATCCCTGTAAACATCGCCCCGCTGACATTCCAACTGGAACAGGATGTCGAAGAGATGGTGACGCGCTTCTCGTATGCCGACGAAGAGATGGTCTGTGGCGGTGTAAAGGTCCAGCCCGATGTCGAGGAGTGGCACCAGCTGGCTGCCAAGGCTCAGGGCAAGGATATACAGGTGGAGGTCTTCGCACGACATGATGACCAGTGGACACGCTACAAGCCGTTTGCCTGGCATGTGTCTGCCGACAGCATCGACCCCTATCTGAGCTATCGCCTCATATCACCGTCGTATGTCACCTACGAGGAGTTGACGCTGAACCAGCGCTGCCTGGAGAACTACGACGAACAGGTGATGGTCGACAATATGCTGTGTGGCAATGAGCAGAACGGCCAGTGTGTGAACTGCCACAACTATCAGCAGTACAACCCCGGACGCATGCTCTTTCATGCCCGTCAGAATCATGGCGGCACCGTGATTGTGTATGATGGAGAGATGAAAAAGCTCAATATGCGCAATGACTCCATCCTCTCGGCAGGCGTCTATCCGACGTGGCATCCCTGGCTGCCGCTGATAGTGTTCTCGTCGAACAAAACCAGCCAGAGCTTCCATACGAAGCATGCGAATAAGATAGAAGTGTTCGACTCTGCAAGCGACCTTATTGCCTACGATGTGACGCACAACGAGGTGACGAATATTGAGAACGACACCTGCGAGTTTGAGGTGTTTCCCTTCTGGGCGCCCGATGGCAAGAGCCTGTATTACTGCAGTGCCCATTTCGAGTTCCGCGACACCGTCCCTCACGACACCGAGACCATCCTGCGTGCCAAGGAGGTGAAATACAGCATCTATCGCAAGAGCTTCGATGTGGATACATGGCAGTTCGGACCGCGTGAGATGGTGTTCGATGCTGCCGACTCGCTCAACATGAGTGCTACCTTGCCGCGCATCTCTCCCGACGGGCGCTTTCTTGTGTTCACCTTGGGCAACTATGGCTGTTTCCATATCTGGCACCACGAGGCAGACCTGTGGCTGATGGACCTGAAAACGGGGGCATGCAAGCCGATGGAAGGCATCAACTCTGACGACACAGAGAGCTACCATTCCTGGTCGAGCAATGGCAGGTGGATGGTGGTGAGCAGTCGCCGGGAGGACGGCAACTACACACGTCCGTTCATTGCCCATGTCGACAGCGAGGGCAGGGCAGCCAAGCCTTTTGCACTGCCCCAGGCCGATCCCGACTATCACCGCCTTTTGATGAAGAGCTATAACATCCCCGAATTCATGCTAGGTCCTGTAACAGTCCGTCCGCAGGAGTTCGCACGTCTGCTGAAGGCCGATGGAGGTCAGCCCGTGAACTATGTGGGACGCCTGAAAAACCGTCAGTAATGTCTATGAACCGGAAAGAGAGATATCAGTTGGTGCTGGCGCATTTCAAGAACGAGATGCCCGAGGTGACTACCGAACTGGAGTTCGGCAGCGTGTTCCAGTTGTTGGTGGCTGTGGTGCTCAGTGCCCAGTGTACCGACAAGCGTGTGAACCAGGTGACCCCCGAACTCTTCCGTCATTTCCCCGATGCCCGTACGATGGCTCAGGCAGAGGTCGATGACGTGCTGGAGTACGTGAAGAGTGTGAGCTATCCTAATTCCAAGGCCAGGCACCTGGTGGAGCTTTCACGTATGCTGATGGAACGCCATGGCGGGGAAGTGCCCGGTGACATGAATGCCCTGCTCGACCTGCCTGGCGTAGGTCGCAAGACTGCCAATGTGATTCAGGCCGTAGCTTTCGGGCAGGCTACGATGGCTGTCGACACACATGTCTTTCGTGTCAGTCACCGTCTGGGACTCGTCTCAAAGACTGACAATACACCGTATAAGGTAGAACAGACGTTGACCAAGTCCATTCCCGAGGACGAGATACCGCGTGCACACCACTGGCTGTTGCTCCATGGACGCTATGTGTGCACCTCGCGTAGTCCTCACTGCTCTAAGTGTCCTTTTAAGGGCTTCTGTCCTTCTTCTTTGGTGAAAGGTGCGCTCGAGCTTTGCTCGCTTGCTACCGAAGGGACGCAAGAAGGGAGGATAGAATAATTCGTGAAATTCGTGTAATTCGTGGTTAAAGAAAAGATGATTATATTTCCGATAGCAAAGATAAATCTGGGACTGAACGTCGTAGAGCGTCGTCCTGACGGTTACCATAATCTGGAGACCGTGTTTTTCCCCGTGAACCTGAAAGATGCACTGGAGGTGGTGCCCATGGACCCGGCTTTCCCTTCTGCCGTAGACTGCGACCTGAAGGTGACGAATATTCATATCGAGGGCGATGAACAGCGTAACCTGGTGGTGCGTGCCTACCAGTTGCTGAAGCAGGACTTCCCGCAGATGGCGCGTGTGCACGCCCATCTCTATAAAGCCATTCCCACGCAGGCCGGTATGGGTGGCGGGTCGAGTGACTGTGCTGCCATGCTGCTGCTGCTGAATCGGATGTTCTCTCTGGGGCTGAGTGAACAGCAGCTGATAGACTATGCTGCCAGACTGGGAGCCGACTGTCCGTTTTTCATCTTGAACCGTCCGGCCTATGCTGAGGGGATTGGCGAGCGGCTGCAGCCCATGGACGTCAATCTGAAAGGATACTACCTGGCCGTGGTGCGTCCTGACATCCCTGTACCTACGAAAGAAGCTTTCTCACTGATTACGCCCCAGCATCCAGCGAGGAATTGCCGCGACATCGTGCAACAACCCGTAGAGACCTGGCGCGGCCTGTTGGACAACGATTTTGAGAAGAGCGTGTTTGCCCTGCACCCAGAGATAGGTGCCGTGAAGCAACAGCTCTATGAGATGGGGGCTGTCTATGCTGCTATGAGTGGCAGTGGCAGTTCGCTGTTTGGCATCTTCCGCGAGCAGCCGGCGCTGGAGCCGCACTTCGGTGGCATGTACCACCAGGTGCTTCCGCTCTAAGTACCAGGTGCTTCCGCTCTGATGCTTCAGGAGGTTACTCTATAATGCCTGCTTCCATCCACTTGCCTACGAGGGCGTCCACATCCTTGCGGGCCGTCTCCTCATCTACCTCATACTCTTCCAGAAGATAGTCTGTCAGCTGCTGCTTGTCGAATTCGGTGCCCTGAATCTTCTTCCAGAGGAATGCCGACGACTCGTTCATGCTGATGATGCGGCTGAAGTCGATGTTCTCGATGCCTTCGCCTACAATAATGCTTTCGCCACAAATGGTGCGCAGGTTAAATCCTTTCTTAGTCTTCATATCTGTTCTTTAACTTTCTTTTTTACGATTTCGCTTTTCTCAGCCTCTGCGGTATATGCGGATGGAGGGCAAAGAGCAGGTAGCGGCGGATAGGGTAGAGGCGGGTCCACCACCATGAGTAGATGCGCCATTTGTACCCCTCGGTACTGTCGGGCTTAGTGCGCCCCTTGCGATAGAAGCCGATGGCTTTGGCTCGGATATCAGCCAGCGTGCAGTGTTCGTCGGCAAGATTACCGTCGCCGCGTAGGGTCACCTGATTTCCGTCGATGCTTACGATGCGGTGCAGCACGAAGTGCCCAGGGGTGATTTCTGCCAGCACGGCATCGCCAACCTTGGGGTGGGGCTCCTCTTTCAGCAGGGCCTTGTCGCGGTTGTCCTCCAGGAATGGACGCATGCTGCGCCCCCGCAGCGGCAGGGTAGCTGTATGTCCTTCCTTCAGGCGGTCTACCACGAAGGGCAGCAGTACCTCGTTGGGCATTTTCAGAATCTTGATATCCTCGTTCATGCTGACGGTATTAGTGTGCAATGGCTTGATGACATATCTGTGCAGCCTCGGCATCGGGCAGACAGTAGAGCGTATAGACGGGAGTGGTCTCGATGAGAGCTGTGACGGCATCGCACAGTTTATTATAGAGCACAGAGTCCCACTTCATGCTGGAACAGGCCGGCAGCACCGATGCAAAGGCCTGCACGGGCTTCAGCCGCTCGATGCTGTTGGCAGGAGCCCGTTCTATGCGTGTGACGGCTCCCAGCGGTGCTTTTATATTCCTGTAGCAAGGTGTCTTGCCGCTCCAAGGCGAACCATAGATATAGGGTTTGCCGTCGATGATGCGGACGATGGGATTGTCATCGTTCATCAGGTCGCTGCCTTCAATGTGTCGAAGCCAAAGCGACGAGTGGGTGCTCTTGCCGGTACCGCTCTTGGCAATGAAGGGATAGCCCCGACCGTTGTATCTGATGGTCGATGCATGGATGAGCATGGTGTTGTGCAGAGCACCGGCAAAGGCATATACCAGCATGAGTGCATCGTTCAGTCCGAACGAACGCATCACCCAGTTGCCGTTCAGTGCACAGCGGCATTCCGTGAAGTCGGCATTGCAGATGAGCAGACTGCAGTCGCGGTTGTGAATGTCGCGAATGATGAACTGGTACCCGCCGTCGGGCAGCTGATAGACCAGCGTGTCGCCATTGCCGGTGTCGAAGTTCCTGACCAGGGTCTTCTCGGGTGCTTGTCGCAAGGTGTCATCGACAGTTAGCGTGAGGAGTGTCTGCTGCGAAGGGTCGGGCTGACAGGCAAAGGGTGCATATGAAGGCAACAGCGCCATCGAGTTGTGCTCTGACGGGCAGAAGCAGATGCACACCTGATGCTCGGCAATGCAGAAATAGTGCTGTTGGCTATTCGCTGTCATCCGTGTTGTCGTAGATATCACCGATGTTGACAGTCTTGAACCGGAAGTCCTGGTCTTCCAGATACCTGATATCGTAGTGTGGGCTCTTCTGCCCCTTCTTGTTGTGGGTGTAGAGTCGCTTCATCTTGATATACTGCTTCTCCAGTTTCTTGCGGTTCTTGTTGGCTATAACGATGCAGGTGCGGTGTGGCATCTGTTTCTGTGTCAGGTGTTCCCTCAATTGCCAGGCATACTGTTCGCGTGCCTGCAGGAAGTCGTTCTTGGTGTCAATCCATGCGCTGTCAATCTCCTGTATATTGGTGAAATAGACGATGGTGTCGTTGAACGATGCCGACATCCCATAGATATACATCTTGGGTATGGGCTTCTTTTTGGCGTTGGCTGTTGTGCAGATGCTCAGTGCAGCAACTGCCATCAATAGGATTGCAATCTGTTTCAATATCTTCATCTTTTTGTTTTTAATCTTTTATCCTCTTGTGCTCCTAATTGTTTATTCTTTGTTGCTATTGCCCCAGATAGGTCTTCAGCAGCTTGTTCTTCGTATTGTTGCGCAGCCGGCGGATTGCTTTTTCCTTAATCTGCCTGACGCGTTCGCGGGTCAGGTTGTATTTGGCGCCAATCTCTTCCAGCGTCATCTCCGGACCATTGATACCGAAGAAGGCTTCCACCACATTGCGCTCGCGCTCGTTCAGCATTTTCAGCGCCTTGTTAATCTCCTGCCGCAGCGACTCTATCACCAGCTGACGGTCGGCCGAGGGCGAGTTGTCGTTTACCAGCACATCCAGCAAAGAGTTGTCCTCGCCGTCGATGAAAGGTGCATCCATCGATACGTGCTTGCCGCTGATATTCAGAGCCTCGTCAATCTTGTCCTGAGGCAGGTCTATCTTCTCCGAGAGTTCGTCGACTGACGGTCGGCGTTCGTTTTCCTGTTCGAAGCGATTCAACAACTGGTTGATTTTGTTCATCGAACCGACTTGGTTCAGCGGCAGTCGTACAATACGGCTCTGTTCGGCAATGGCCTGTAGGATGCTCTGTCTGATCCACCATACGGCATACGAGATGAACTTGAATCCGCGTGTCTCGTCAAACTTCTCGGCAGCTTTGATAAGTCCCAGGTTGCCTTCGTTGATGAGGTCGGGCAGCGACAGTCCCTGATTCTGGTATTGTTTGGCCACGCTGACCACAAAACGCAGGTTGGCTTTTGTCAGGCGCTCCAGAGCTTTCTGGTCGCCCTTCCTGATCCTCATTGCCAATTCCACTTCTTCCTCGCCAGTGAGCAGTTCCTCTTTCCCGATTTCCTGCAGGTATTTTTCCAGCGACTCGCCTTCTCGGTTTGTGATTGATTTGGTTATCTTTAGTTGTCTCATCGCGGTACCAGTTTTTAAAGTCTGCCTGCAAAGGTAAGGTAAAAAAATGAAACAACCAAAAAAAAAGGACAGATTCTTGGAATAACCAGGAATCTGCCTTTGTTTTTGTTTAGTCGTTCTGCAGATAGACCACGAATCCGCCGCGTTTGCCTGTCGGATAGATGCCGCGGATGACGAGCATCTGGTCTTTCGACGTGCCGGCTTCCTTGACGGCCTCTTGCAGGTCTTCGAACGACTTCATGGGCTGGTCGTTCACGCGCTGTATGATGAAGCCCTTAGGCACACCGGCTTCCTTCATCTTTCCGCCGCTGACCTTGATGACCTCCAGACCGTAGCTGATTTCCAGTTGCTGCTTCTGTGCCTCGGTCACCTCGCGGAAGTCGGCACCCAGCACGTCGATGTCAGCATTCTTCACCACCTTGGTGTTGCCCTGCTCGTTGCGCAGCGTCACCTGCTTGGTGTGCTTCTTCTTGTTGTGCAGGTAGGTCAGCGTAATCTTGTCGCCGGGGCGCTTCTGGGCGATGATGCCGCTCAGATCGCCGAACTTCGTCACCTTCTGGCCGTCGACCTCGGTGATGATGTCGCCCTTCTCCAGACCGGCTTCGGCGGCAGCGCTGCCCTCGACGACCTCAGCCACGTAGATGCCCTCCATGGTGCCGTAGTCGGTCTCCTTGCCTTCTTCCTTCTCCAGGTCTACCTGTGCCTTCACGTCGCGTCCGCTGATGCCTATCATGGCGCGCTGCACGGCTCCGTACTGCTTCAGGTCGTCCACCACCTTATTCATCATCGTGGTGGGGATGGCGAAGCCGTAGCCGCTGTAGCTGCCCGTCTGCGAGTAGAGCATGGCGTTGATGCCCACCAACTCGCCGTTGGTGTTGACCAGTGCACCTCCTGAGTTACCGGCATTGATGGCGGCATCGGTCTGTATGAAGCTTTCCACGCCGTTGGCACCCAGTGTGCGTGCCTTGGCCGAAATGATGCCTGCCGTCACGGTGTTGTTCAGACCTAAGGGGTTGCCGATGGCCAGCACCCATTCGCCTACCTTCACGTTGTCGCTGTTGGCAATGCGGATGGCGGGCAGGTTCTTGCCGTCAATCTTGATGAGTGCCAGGTCTGTCGTTTTGTCAGTGCCTATGATGCGGGCCGAGTATTCCTTGTTGTCGGTGAGGGTGACGGTCAGTTCGTCGGCACCGTCCACGACGTGGTTGTTGGTGACGATGTAGCCGTCAGCCGAAATGATGACACCCGAACCGGTGGCTGTGCGCTTCGGTGTCTGCACCTGCTGCTTGCGGGTGCCGCCCTGTCCGCGCTGTCCGCGTCCGAAGAAGCCGCCGAAGGGGTCGCTGAAGAAGTCCTCGAAGGGGTCGCTCTGCACCTCTACGGTCTGCACTTTCGAGTTCTGCACATATTTAATATGTACTACCGAAGGCAGCGCCTTCTCGGCAGCATAGGTCAGGTCTACGGGCTGCACAGCAGTAGCCGTCGACAGTTCCTGAGTCTCTTGTGTCTCCTGTGTGGCAGCGTGTGTCTTGTTGATGGCAGCTACCGAGAAAACAATTGCCGTCATGCTGAGTGCGGCAATCACGAAATTAGCAATTTTTTTCATATCCATTTTCTTTTTGTTAATGATTCTTTGTTCCTTTATAACCTTTGGTGCAAATATAGAGTCAAAAAACGGGAAACTGACAAAATGTCCGTTCTTTTTCTTTCATTTTAACATTTGCGGTACGCTCTTTAATTTCCGTTTGCGACTGCTGACAGAAAATTTGCATTCGTTTAATGACTTAAATTAAAATAATTTTAGTACCTTTGCAGCCCGAAAGCACTGCTCCGGCCTGTCGCTGGTCCTTCTGAAAGGAGGGACGGGAGGAAAGTCCGGGCAGCACAGGGCACTCCACTTCTGAAAGTAGAAGCAGTCGGCGACGGCTGGTCAGGAAAGAAGAAAACAACCGCCCTCGTGTGGGTAAGGGTGAGAAGGTGGTGTAAGAGACCACCAGCCGGCGGGTGACCGTCGGGCTGTTTCCGCTGGAGGCTGCAAGTTCATGTAAACCACCGCCACAAGGGCTGCCCGCCCGAGTTCTTAACCGATGCGGTGGAGGGTAGAACGCTAGAGACGCATGGCGACGTGCGTAGTAGATAAATGACGGGCACCGGCAGCAATGCCGGTACAGAACCCGGCTTACAGGGGCAGTGCTTTCCTTTTTATTGTACTTAATCAGTGAGTAGTCATGATTGTCGAAGCATTGAAACATCGGTTGCAGCGTGTGTGGCATGCGGCTTTCCTGGCAGTGCGCTTCTTCACTGCGAAGCGCGTTGTCAATCAGGCCTCAGCGCTGACCTATTCCACGCTGCTTGCCATCGTGCCCATCTTGGCAGTGGTTTTTGCCATAGCCCGCGGTTTCGGTTACAATAAATATATAGAGGTGTGGTTTCGCGATGTCTTTTCGTCGCAGCCTCAGGCCGCCGATGTCATCGTAGGGTTTGTCAACAGCTACCTGATACACACCAAGAGCGGTGTGTTTCTGGGTGTGGGCCTGCTGTTCATGCTCTACACGGTGATGGTGCTGGTGAACAATATAGAACTGACGTTCAACGAGATATGGCAGGTGAAGAAGAAGCGTAGCATCTTCCGCACCATCACCGACTACATGGCCATGTTCTTCCTGTTTCCCATTCTGATAGTCGTCTCGTCGGGTATCAGCCTGTTTCTGGCTACGATGGCCGGCTCCATGCCTGACTTTGCGCTGCTGGGAACGGCCATGAAACTGCTGCTCGATATGTCGCCTTATGTGCTCATGTCGCTGCTGTTCATAGGCCTCTATGTGTTCATGCCCAACACCCATGTGAAGGTGCGCCATGCCGTCATTCCTGGCATCCTGGCTGGTATAGCCATGCAGGTGGTGCAGTTCGTGTATATCCACTCGCAGATATGGGTGACGGGCTACAATGCCATCTACGGTTCGTTTGCCGCCCTGCCACTGTTCATGCTGTGGGTGCAGATTTCGTGGACCATCTGTCTGTTTGGCGCCGAGCTCACCTATACCGCCCAGAACCTGGACTACTACGACTATGATGCCCATACGGGCAACATCAGCCACCGCTATCAGCTCATGCTGGCAGCAGCCATCATGTCGCGCATCTGCCGCCGCTTTGCCGACGGACGTCCGCCTTTGTCGGCCGACGACCTGCGTCAGCAGACGGGCATCCCTGTGCGCTTGATCAACGACCTGCTCTATATGCTGATAGAGTCGCACCTTATTATAGAGATTTCATCCGACGAGAAAGGCGACATTTCGAAGTACGTGCCTGCCGAGAGCTTGGACCTGCTCAGCGTGGGGGTGATGATAGACCGTCTGGAGGCGCAGGGCAACTGGAAGCTGGACTTGCCTGTAGGCGAGTTGATGAACAGCCGGTGGAGGGAGGTCTTGCACCAGCGTAGCGACTTCCTGCACCAGGCGCGCCGCATTCGTCTGGAGGATTTGTATACAGAGGTCCCTCAGGCGAACAGTCCTCAGGTGTAGATTTTCAGGCGAATAGTCCTCAAGTATAGATTCTGCGTTTCAGGAAGAAGGCGCGTGTGGCAGCATAGAACATGACGGCGCCGCAGGCGTTGACCGCTGCCACGGTCCAGAAAGCTGCAGCGTAGCCCAGCAGTTCGGCTACCACACCTCCCAGCAGTATACCTGATCCCATGCCCACATCCCACGACACCAGGATGGTCGAGTTGGCGGTGCCTCGCTCATCGTGGCGTGCCATGTTGATCATCATGTTTTGGAAGGCAGGCCACATATGTCCATTGCCCAGGCCTATCAGCAGAGCCGACCCGTAGTAGCCCACGCTATTAGGCAGGGCTATGAACAGGGTGTAGCCTACCAGCGACACCGCTATGCCCCATGCTGCATTGTGTGTCAGCCGCCCCTGCCGCAGGGCTTTTCCTCCTTGCAGACGCGACAGTATCAGTCCCAGGGAGCACAGCATGAAGTAGGTGCCCGTGCCTCCGGTGATACCCATCGCCTCCTTGCCGTAGATGGCCAGATAGTTGCTTAGCACACCGAAGCAAAACCCGAAGCTCGCCATATTGATGCCCAGAAGCCATCCGCGAAGCAGAAAGAAGCGGTCGAGCGACAGTTTGCGTGGTCTCTTTTCTGCCGTTGCCTTTGCCGTAGCCTTGTTTTTGGGCAGTTGCACGGTGGCATCGGTCAGCCATCCGCCCAGTGCCACCAGCAGTGCCATCCAAAACAGCAGCTCAAAGCTCTCTGTCTGTTGGTATACAAAGATGCCTATGGTAGGGGCAATGGCCATGGCCAGGTTGTTGCTCAGTCCATAGTAGCCAATGCCTTCGTTTCTGCGGCTCGACGGCAGCACGTCGATGGCAACGGTAGAGTTGGCTACCGTCAGTGCGCCGAAAGGCCCTCCGTGCAGTGTGCGCACAATGGTGAACAGCAGTAGGGTAGAGGCTGTCAGGTATCCGGTAAACATCACGGCAAAGGCGGCAAAGCAAATCATCAGCACGCGTTTGCGCGGGAAGGCATCGACGAAGTATCCGCTGAAAGGTCTGAACAGCAGGGCGGTGATGGTATATCCGGAGAGTACCAGTCCTATCACGTCTTTCGTGGCATCGAAGCGTTCGCTCAGGTAGAGGGGCAGCAGGGGTGTCAGCAGGTAGAACGCGAAGAACAGCGTGAAGTTGGCCGTCATCACTTTGATGTAGTTTCCATTCCACAATTTGTCGTTCATGTCGTCGCTTTTTTGTCGTTCATGTCGTCGGAATTTGTCTGCAAAGGTATGCAAAACCGCGCAATTAACCAAGAAAACTCTACAGATATTTGGCTGTTTCTTCATTTCTTCGTATCTTTGCAAAACAAATCGCTTATTATGGAAGTTATTCAGAGTTTTACCATCGACCACACCCGGCTGAAGCCCGGCATCTATGTGTCGCGCCAGGACAAGGGTTTTACTACTTTCGACCTGCGCATCACCGAACCCAATAAGGAGCCCGCCGTGGCACCTGCTGCCATGCACAGCCTGGAGCATCTGATGGCCACATGGTTTCGCAACAGCGAAGTGAAGGATGATGTCGTCTACGTGGGGCCCATGGGCTGCCTCACTGGCATGTATATCGTGATGACTGGCAGCTACACGGTGCACGACATGCGCCGGCTGACCATCGCTTGCCTTCAGTGGGTGCTCACCCAGACCGAGGTGCCTGCCACGCAGCCGGCGGCATGTGGCAACTACCTGCTCCACGACCTGCCGATGTGCCAGTGGGAGAGTGCCCGCTATCTGGACCGTTTGCAGCACGACTTCCACTGCGAATACACCAAGCTTCAAATCATCCTCGACAACGGCAATGTCTTTGCCGATGCGTAGGTGCAGCCTTTCAAATAAAATGTTTCGTGCGTACCTGACGGAACCCCAGTTCCATGAAGGCACGGCCCAGCCTCACGGCTTCACGCCTGTGAGTTTTAAGCTTCTCACATGCGAGTTCTAAGCTTTGCGTATGCGAGATTTATGCCTCCCGTTTGCTGGTTTTATGCTCCACGGCGGAACGCTCGCATATAAAAATCGCAGGCGCGGGGCATAAAACTTGCCTCTTCCATGTGGAATCCACGAGAACGTTCCACATCTTCCAACTGTTCCACGGAATGCCCGATTATCGGCATTTCGTGGATTTTTATTGAAATAATACCTTTAACTTTGCATCGTGGAAACAGAAGTCTAACTGATAAAAACGATGCAAAGATGACAACAAACACCGCAAAACAACTGATTCTGACAGACATCACACGCTATGATGATGTGGAGATGGGTACACTGGAACTTCGCGTAGGCCCACGCATAAAAAGGTGGAAGGCAATATGGCTGACCAATATGCTGTTTGGCGATAGCCGCAGCCTTCCACGGGGGACCCTGAGCTTGTACTACAGGAACTTCAACTGCTGGATAGACTGTCCGCGCATCAGCATCAACAGACAGACGCATGCATGGATAATACCTCTTGACAGCAGTCGATGGAATGATATGGGCGTCAACATCTATCTGTGCAGCGGCGAAGGATGGCCCCATCCGCTGTCAGTCGCCGACTACAAGATGATGCTTCAGGTGATGCTGACCCTGCAGATAGGCTCGCTCACAGTGGAAACGCCCTCGAATGTCTGCAACACGACATTTTTCAGTGAAGAGGAGATTACCGGAATGAACCTCTTCTGGGATGAATAAACTCTAATCCTGTCAATGAGTAGAAATGGAGGTGCTTTCCGGCAGCACCTCCATTTTGTATTGAAAAAGATGGCGGCCGTCCTTGAGTGGACGGCCGCCATCGGTATTTTTGGGGTGGGGGAGATTACTCGCCCTTCTCCATATCGGCCTTCAGCTTAGCCAGGACGTCGAGGTCGCCAAGCGTGGTGCTGGCAGCGACGTTCTCAATCTTCGGGGCTTCGTCCTTCTTCTTGGGAGCGGCAGCCTTGCGGGCGGCACGCTTCTCCTCACGCTGGGCGTCCTCGAAGGTGCGGCTGTGGCTGAGGATGATGCGCTTAGAGTCCTTGTTGAACTCAATCACCTTGAACTCGAGCTCCTCGCCCTGCTGAGCCTGAGAGCCATCCTCCTTGACGAGGTGCTTGGGAGTAGCGAAGCCCTCGACGTTCTCTTCGAGAGAGACGACGGCACCCTTCTCCAGAACCTCGGTGATCTTGCCAGTGTGGACAGAGCCGACGGTGTACTTCTCCTCGAAGACATCCCAGGGGTTGTCCTCCAACTGCTTGTGACCGAGTGAGAGACGACGGTTCTCCTTGTCGATGTCGAGCACGACGACGTCGATGGGGTCGCCCACCTTGGTGAACTCTGAGGGGTGCTTCACCTTCTTGGTCCAGCTGAGGTCGCTGATGTGGATGAGTCCGTCGACACCCTCCTCCAGCTCTACAAAGACACCGAAGTTGGTGAAGTTGCGAACCTTGGCGGTGTGCTTCGAGCCAACGGGATACTTCACCTCGATGGCCTCCCACGGGTCTTCCTTCAACTGCTTGATGCCGAGCGACATCTTGCGCTCCTCGCGGTCGAGGGTCAGGATGACAGCCTCTACCTCGTCGCCTACCTTCAGGAACTCCTGGGCGCTGCGCAGGTGCTGGCTCCACGACATCTCGCTGACGTGGATGAGACCCTCGACGCCGGGCTGTACCTCGACGAATGCGCCGTAGTCGGCAATGACAACCACCTTACCCTTGATGTGGTCGCCCACCTTGAGGTCGGCATCCAGAGCATCCCAGGGATGGGGTGTGAGCTGCTTCAGGCCGAGGGCGATGCGCTTCTTCTCCTCGTCGAAGTCGAGGATAACGACATTGATCTTCTGGTCGA
>ERZ842401.808-NODE-808-length-46117-cov-8.213082_pt1 | contig 46117 bp, 56 predicted proteins | sample MGYA00521270_ERZ842401 | MGnify/ENA primary metagenome ERZ842401 (study PRJEB31892, sample SAMEA3878208) | bioreactor metagenome | biome: Moose rumen | place: Sweden | collected 2011-10 | study: EMG produced TPA metagenomics assembly of the PRJEB12797 data set... | reverse complement strand
CCTCTTTGACAATATCATCGTTAGAATCGCGTTGCTCTAAGTATTGAAATCCTTTGCTATACAAATTATCACTCCTTTTCTGCAATAACCATGCAATAAAAAAGACCGCTGACTTCTCAACGGTCAGTAATGTAAATACATTATGTGACTGTGTACTGCTTATTCGCTGTATCAGTAACAATAAAAGCGGCAGTTCCTTTTGCTATTACGCTTTCGGCGTTTGTGTTGACCGTTGCTGTTTCGAGTAAGAAAAACCATGTGCCACCAGTAATCCACGTCTGGTTAGAGTTGTAGGCGACCACACTGTCATGTCCAGATTCTAATACTAGAGACACCCGCGCTGTAATCGTTGAGCCTTTTGCAAAAGAGAGTGAGCGTGTTACCGCAGTTTCACTGTTAGGGCAATACGAGTCAGTGGCAGTTACAGTTCCATTTACCAAGTATTCGATTTTTAGTGAACTTTTCTGATAATCCCAGTGCCAAGTTTTATGTGTCGCGCCGCTTCCCGATTCTGATATATGGGTGGACTGCTTGCTGTACGAATACCCTTTTACTGTGCTTTTTATGGTTGCCGTTGTAGCCGTATTAGGTATAGGCAGTGTGAAAGTTTGAGCATTGCTATTCCATGTACCGATAACAAGAGGATAGCCGTCTCTACTAGCCACTCTACTCCCCGTGTAAGTCCACTCGTTAGAAGAAAGTTCGCCAGCGCTCGATGCGCTAGTCGAAAAAGAGAACCTCTTGTTAATACCAACAACACCGCTACTCCCTGCCCCCAAACACGAGTAACATCTTACCTTGAACCCGTCCTTCGATACGTTCTCCGCATAGCATTTTGTATAAGTGTTAGACGCGCTGTAGGAGGCCACTCCTGTCTGCATAGTGGTAGGGATTAACATTACTGTCGGGATAACGTCCCACGGCTTTGTGAACTTCACATATTGCCCCTCGTTAGCAACGCCTGTCAGAAATCGACCTACGACAGAAAACGCCTGTCCGTTTTTATCCTTGAAACTCATACCTTGCGAATCGAAAGAAACAGAGCCGCTGTTTGTGGTTACGCTCATTCCGTTTGCATTTAGGAGAGCCGCGCCGCCTTTTATGCCCTGTCCTCCTGTCAACGAGATAGTTCCCGTGCTTAATTTATCAGCAGTAATCGCTCCAGCTTTTATCATGCCCCCCACAATGACATTGTTATCAATCTTTGTCGTTCCGGTAATATGCAGATATTTCCCGTCAATCGTTGTCCCCACGGCGGTCATGTTTATTTGGTTGATTATATCGTCTTTTTTTACGCGCAAATTTATGCCATTTAGCAACTGTGTAATAGCACTATACCCTGCTTTCGATGGGTCGCTGTTGTTGAGGTTAGTGATAACACTGGTAATGCGGTCTGCCTGTTGTTTTATTTGAGAGGACAGACCATTTATAGAGCCGTCTGCGGCTTTTTTATTATTCTGCACAGTAGTTTTCACTTCGTCAGCCGTTTGTTTTATCTGACTGGCCAATTTTGCGTTTTCACCATCTTGGGATTTCTTATTTGCCGCAACAGTAGCATTTATAGAGTCGGCTGTTTGTTTTAGTTGACTGGCAAGTTTTTCCTGTGTTTCCTTATTTGTCTTTGTGATGGTGCTTTTTATTTCGCCGTCTGACTTTTGAAGTTCTGTAATGTCACCGTTAATTTTAAGAATATCCGTATCTATATCATTTAACCGTGGGATTGCTTCTTGTGCGTCTTTTACAGCGTCCTTTATTACACCGTCCATCTTTTCAAGAGAAAGAGATTCGTCTGCTATCCATTCGGGATTGAATGTAGGATTAATCGTAAAGGTAAACTCGTTTGATACATAACCTTCGCCAATTCGGTCAACATAACACGCTCTTATTGAATATACGGAGGGATTACCTTTGAACTCATACACAGGATTATTAATGTCTATTACATCGGAAGAAGCCACACCTGTAATATAGAGCCGCGCCTTGACAATTCCCGCAGGAAAGAATGGCAATTTTATATTCATGCCCCTTGGTGTTTCAGAAAGCTCTATATTTTCTGGTGCGTCAGGTTTCGGATATTTCCAATCGCAAGTAGCAGGATAACTATGTTTTTTCTGTGTATTTACTGCGTACACATAAATTGTGCCGTTTCTCTCTGTAAGGTTCACATCAATAGACGGTGCTGTAGTTCTACCGAGCAAACCGAATGTATTACCAACACTGCCATTGTTTCTAACCTCGTAATAAATAACATCACTGTCTGCTACATCGTCCCATTCAAAATGAAAAGCATTGGTAAAATCGTATCGGAGATTATGAGGCTGGGCAGGTACAGTCTTTTTTGCCGTAACCTTAATTCGTGTCTCTGGAGCAAGGTTAGAATCGGACGTAAGACCCGTTGTGGCCTTTGTAATAACTCGGACAACATAAATATCGCCTAGCTTCACGTTTGGAATAACCAGTTTACCATTAGATTCACCAGCATATATCCAATCTCTATTAAGACCTACGTCAAGTGGGGATTCGCCCTCCTTGAATACGCCTATGTTCTTTGCGGATATGGCATTGTTTTTGTAGTAAACTAAGCCCGTCTGGGTGTCATATCGTTTGGGAAGGTCGAAGGTAACTACCAACTCATAGATAGTCTTACCATCGGTATTTCTGCGGTACTGTGTCGCCACTTTGAGATTTCTGGGACTAGAAGGTGTCGTAATCCCTTTGCTGTTGCCCGTAGACCCCTGAGTGTAGTTATGCCAGTGAATACCACCGCCGAGACCATCATAGTAGAGCGTATTGTTATACTGCCTGCCGCTGATTTCGTACTTACCGTTTTCATCTTCGCGGATTTCCGATATGCGGATAGGAATTTTCTCCCATACGTTCCGATAAGTGATAGTAACAACGTCACCAGCTTGTAAGTGCATAGCCTGTAAGCCAGTAGAGAAACTAAACTGCAAAGGACACACGAGGTTATAATCCCTGTAGAATCTTGCCAATCGGAGAGCTTGGTGCTGGCTGGTTGTGCCATTCAGCTGTATCTCTTTTGTAACGATTTTCCCGCGCTCTTTTTGGTCGGCGTAATCCTCAACTAAACATGATACCGATTTCCAGTCATTTTTAGGGTCAATAATTTTCACATCGTATTTATTAGGTGCTTCATCGAGAGCAACAGGGCTGACTGACAGATTAGAAATACCATCATCAGTGAACTCATAAGATACGGGAGTCTGTTTTTCCACGCATAACTTGTATTTGCCGTCTGCATAAGTGAGATATGCGCTGAAATTTGCCAGTATTTCCTGTACCCAACTTATAGCAGTCTGCTTTTGGTCGATAACCATGTTCAGCTCATAGCGTTTAGCTTTTGTGGTTGTCCCATCGCCGTTATCGAACTCAATCACTTGGTCGCAGTAATCAGCCGCCTCCTTGAAGCTATCCTCGTCAATTTGCTCTGCCGTAATCCATCTGCCAACACCATATCTTTTAGACAGTAAAAAATCCCGCAAGCACATCGCAGGATTTGTGGAATATACCGTTTCTTTCGTTCTCGAATCGTAGACCTTTTTGCCTTTGAGAATAACATCTACAGAAGGATTGCCGTTGAGTTCTGCTGAGGAATTAAAGTACATATCCAGCCATGCCATCTTAGGATAACCGCCTGTTTCCTCGTAGCTGTCCGGAGGTTCGCAGTCGTGGAATGTATACTTTGTGCCACCAACCACCGTAGAAGCCAAAACACCAACAGGATGATTATAGCAGCCATCTCGGTCTTGGATGTATAAGTCCCCGGGATATTTAGAGGTAGAGGCCATAGGGAAAGCCTCAAACCCATCACCGATTTTGTTGATATAGGCTATGAGAGAAACCGTGTTGGTTTGCCATTCGTAAAAAGTGCCGTCCGAGGAAGCGTCATTACGATTGCAAAGGTAGACAGAGTGCTCTACCCCGTTAGCAAATAAATGGAGCGTCTTGCCGTCCTTCCACGCCCTAGCGTCTGCATATTTGGTGTTGGTAATGGTAAATACCGTGTTCTCTGTCTGCTCGCCTGTAGGAATCAGTAAACCATTCGCTGATACAGATACAATACCTTCAATGCCACCTTCACAGAGTACCACATGTTTATGCAGTTGGTTGGCCTCTGCGTTGGTTGCATGATAAGTTTGATTGCCTGTAATCTTTCGATAGCCATAAACAACTGGAATAAGCCCATCGGATGACATTGTTTCTTGCGCTCTATCGAACCTCTGAACTTCCGGAGAGCTGGCTGTGTCCATGTCAGGAGCGTGAGTAGCTGTCCAAATCCCCGACATAAGCGATGCACCCATGATAGCACCAGCGAGAGCCTTAGTTGCGCCAAATACAGCAGGGAAAATACCACCGAGAGCACCGCCTAACAGCGTAAAGGCTACCTTACCTCCGCTTTTACCGCCGCTGTGTCCGAATAGCTGTAAATCAAAAAGAAACATATTCTTTCGGTATTGAACATCACTTAATATATTTCTTGCTTTTATCCCGCTCGCCTCCTATCTGTATACGCTTTCAAACGGAATCGCAGGGAATCCGCTAAAATTTTTCATATTCTTGTATTGCTTACACCTCGCCGCAGTTTTGTTACACCCGCGAGTTAAGGTGATCTGCTTGCCTACAGGATTTTGTGCGAAGTCCACATTCATAGTAATGGTTTTGCCTATACTCTGCGTAATCACCCGTGACTCGCCAATAATCGACACAACGCCGTCTTTCCACTTATTCTCATCGAAGGACTCGTTCAACGTCAACGTACTTCCAGCCGCGCTCTGTACCGTACAGATGGTTTTATCAAGACTCATTCCACATTCTTCATCACCGAACTCACTGGAACAGGCCATAGCATAATTACGATTAGGACACTCTATATTAGGCAAATGCTGTTTGATTTTACAGGTAAATGTGCCATCGGAAAAAGACGGTTCGTCAATGTAGCCGCCGAATACCCACTGAACGATGCTAGGATTAGTCAGCGAATCGGGATATTGAATCCGTACAATTTCAGCCGCACACCCGCGAAAATCGAAGCCATCAGCTAAGAACCGCAGAATATCATCGTTGCAATCGCCTAAAGACACCTCGCAAGCATCCGTGATATTATCCATAGACTTGGTAATCTCACCGCGCTTAAAAGGCACAGCAATAAACTCCTCGCCGTTATAAACTATGTTCTCATCACAGGCCGCAACACGTGTCACGCCATCCCGCAAGTGGAGAGCATATAACTCTACAAAAAACGGATTGCCGCTGTCCTTGGCCTTCTGCATTTCTACAGGTAATATTTCGCTCATAACTTCCTCCGAAAAGCATATCTAAAATAGGGTTTCCACCATGCTTGATGGTATATTGTTGACTTAGAAAAATTCTCTATGGTCGGAACTTGCATAGCCAGCAGTCTACCATAGCCGATATATACGCCCGTGTGAATGTCCCCATCGATTGCAAATATGACAAAATCGCCATACTCCAAATCGGAAATCTCCACCTTTTGCATATGTTTTACGCAATAAGTATATAGTCTGCGCCATACGCTGAACGAATGATACTCTGTTACAGGTCGCCCATCAGTAAAGTCATCACGCCAGCCATGTTCTCTATAAAAAAGCCGCGCCAGTCCTACACAATCACATCCATCAAAGGAATCATGCCTGAACCGCCACGGAATACCTATAAATTTGTTGATGTCCAGACTCATCTAGTAAAAACACCTCTCTATATATTACTCACAGTGAAAAAACAAGTTAAAATACCCCGAAATCGAAAAAATGTACAAAAAAATAACCCGCTGGGTGCGAACCAACGGGTCATCTTGTGTTATAATAATTGAGTTGCCACAGCCTTCGTCAAAGGTTAATCCGGCGAGGAAGGAGGTTCAGAACGATGAATGTTATTTCTTTTGCGGTCAATGTGCTGGCAAGTGTTATCGGCGGTATTATCGCTGAGCTTGTCTTGCACTGGTTGGGTATGTAACCGACATACATCGTGGTAATCCGACCAAATGTTCCCCCTGCTCCGTCAAGCAGAAGAACCTAAGAAAAAAGCCCCTCATGTTGGTTCGTCAGGCCAACGGGGCTTTTTCTTTTGGTTCAGAAATGAACGCTATCTCTTTTTATCAAATCCATTATAGCAATTTATTTACTATGTGACAAGCATTTTTTCTATTTTTCGCAATCAAAAAAAGACCCCTTATTTTTCATACTATCTCTAAATCCATTTCGCAAGAATACCCTATGATATTTTTTATTTCCCTGTAGTCCGTAATCTCTATCGAATCGGGGAACATCACTTTTGCGGTTTTGTCTCCGTATTTTAGAGTCACGGGGGTTTTGCAGTGCGAATTAAACAGCGTAATGATGGTGTCTCGGTCGCGCTTTGTGCCACTGAACTTCACGGACAGGCTTTCTTTTGGTGTATTCCGCATCGAGCGGTACTGCGTTGCTCCCATGTCGATGGTCTTGACCAGCCAGTCCTGCTTATGAGTGATTTCCTTGTGAGGCCGGGGCAATTCGTCACTTTCCGATGGGACAGGATATTTTGTAACCTGTTTGTCCACTGTCAGCCCTACACTGCAGGTAAATCCAACGACCTTGCCACATTCCCTTATAAGTTTCGGGGATAAGGCTTCTGTAAAATGGCATAACTCCCTAACGCCATCATAGGTAAAGTAAAAGGGGTTCAGAGACCCCTTCTGTCTATTATAAAAATTCATCAGCGATTCAAGCGTTTTGGTTGTTCCCGATACAGCAAAGGAGTATGACTTCTTGGCATGGATTCGCCACCGCCGATATTGTTTTTTGCCTGTCGAGAACTCTGTTTCTTTATTCCCCCATGCGTAGGAAACTTTGACCTTGCCTTTCGGTGTGAACTTAAACTCATCTAAAGCCATGTTTTCTCTGACCTCCTAAGATTGCCTGTAATGCTCGTGGATTGTCTTTTAGAGCCTTGAGGACGCTTGCGCTGTCAGCTTGCGTATTGAGGATAATCGGCTGGGTAACTGCACCACTGTTCCGGTTGCCGTCCTGCACATCATCACGAAGTCCCTGCAGTAATCCTTCCATCTTGCGGGTCGAGAAATACTGCTGTTTCTCCATGTTTGACTTATTGAAGGTCTTATACGCCTCCACGCCCTTAATACTCATCGAAGGAGAATAAGACTCGCCGAGGTTCCCACCGTTTGCATACCGCTTGAGTCCGTTCAATGCTCCGATAGACTCAGGATTATTGTTCAGTGTATCGAGGAAGGGGATACCGAGTTTCTTAACTGCTTTTTCCTGTATGATATATTCCCCGTTTGAGGTCTGTATAAATTGCCCTCTGTGAGCAAGGTATGTAAGGATAGAGTCGCTTGTGCCTGTTCCAGCCCCACGGATAAGACCGTTTGTATAGCCTCCTGTAGCGAATTTAGGTATCAGACCGCCGTTGGCCTTTTTAGCAACCGTACCGCCTTTAGCACGACCGAACAGCCCATCAAATCCCCAGCGAGATAGCTGAATTTCGAGAAGTCGGTCAAGGGCGAACTTGCCTATATCAGTCCACAGGCTTTTCCATGCGTCTTGAAAAGACTTGCCCTCCATTAACACATCGGAGAACATGGATTTTACTCCATTACCGAGCTTTTGTGTCAGTTCATGTTCTACACGATAAGCGGCCTGTTGCTCCTTGGCTAGTTCGTTTTTGGCTTTTACGGTTTCCTCTGCGACTTTGCGCTGGGCTTGCGTTCCGTGGTGCTCAACATCGAGCCACGTTTCGGACTGTAAATCAAGGTGTTTCTGCGCGTCCTCCAGCTCTTTGTTTAGTTTTGCCTGTTCTTCGGGGCTTTTGGCGTTATCAAGAGCCGCTTTTTTGTTATCACGGATCTCTTTTGCCGCAAGAACATTTTTCCGGAGTCGCTCTTTTTCAGCAGGAGCGTCCTTATCAGCTTTTTGCGATTCAACCTGTAGCCGTTCCAGTCGGTGTTGGTATACCTCTGCCCTTGCCTCGTGGTAAGCCTCCTCGTCCATCGGGTTTACAAAGATTTTACCCTCAGTCTGCTGTTGGTAACGTAAATCTAATGATTTCAGAGCGTAATCTTCCTCCTCGACAGGGTTCAAGTAGCCATCAGCTTTGGCAGCATTGAGTTTTTCTCTCCACACCTCGGCCTCTGTCTGCTTCAGCTTTACACTTTCACCTTTGGAGTCAAAATTAAACTCCTTGACCACCTTCCATAGCCGCTCAATTTCCTCTGTGGCCTTACCAGCGTTTTTCATGCGGTTGATTAGTTCGTCCATATCGGAGGGATTGACCTCGGATATAGTCATGTTATTGCGTTTGAGGACAGCGTTTACATCACTGTCGGAAGTCATCTTTTGAACGAACTCTTTGTAGCTTTTCAGCACGTTTTCCCGGACTGCGGTCAGATAAATAGCCTTGGTGTTGCTCCGTTCTCTTGCAACCTCGGAGGTCTTGGCCAGCGAGTCTGCGACGCGACCTTGTTCTTCCAGCGCTTTGATTTCCTGTTCTTGCAATTTGAACATTTCTTCGCGGTTTTTCAGCCACTGCTCCATAGTGTTCTGTCTACTGAACTCCATGTTATATAAAGATGGCTTGCCGCCGTTTGCGCTGTTTTTCCACTCATAAACTGGATGTCTACCTGCAACCGCACCTGTAGAGATATAACCCTGCAGAGCACCAAAACCATAAGACGCTGCCTCAGACATATCGCCCTTACGCATACCGGAAGAATTACGAGCAATATAATGCCCTTGGCCATCGACAACGCCAGTATGATTACCCCAAATAACGACATCGCCTTTTTTCGGCTGATAGCCACTACCTGCAGTATGATACAGACCACGAGCCGCCGCCTGGTCTCTGAGCCTGTCCACGTTGATAGAGTTAAGCCCTTCTACCCCTGCGGCTTTCAGCACTGTAGAAACAAACGCTGCACACTCTTTGTCAAGGTCGCCCGCTCCATAGTCAATACGCTTGTCACCGAGGTGCTTTTCGGCTTCTTCCCAAACAGAACTACTACCACTACCATTCGTGGGAGAATAATGATGACCGAGAACATGAGCTACATAGTTCGGGTCACCCCCGCCGTTATAGCGTTTCAGAGCCTGTTCTATATTGCCGTTGGACTCGTTCAGCATTTTTGCAAAATACTTCAACCCTGCTTGAATAGACTGGAAGGGGTCGCTCATATCGGAGAAGCCCATTTCCCTGCCTGTGGAGTCGGACACTTGGAATACGTTGCTAGAGGCTTTACCGTGGGTTGATTCCTGTTCTGCAATTTGATGAGCCAGTACCTTGTCTACGCCATAAGCAGCCGCCATCTGATTGATGAACTCATCATACTGAGAACCAGTAATAACGTCCCCGGCCAGCGCACCTAAATCATACGCACTGTGATGAGTCATTTTTGACTTATCTTTGCCGTAATTATGCTTATTATCGAAGTACAGCCCCTCGTTATTCCACTCGGAGGCTTTCGCTTTTACTTCCTCATCAGACGCTTGCGGATGTATAAGTTTGTAATACTGCATAAGCCCCGCCTGAGAGTCAGGATTGTTGTGCTCCTTCATCCAGCTTGCAAACGCCCAAAAACGTGACTCCTCATCTTTTCTACCCTGTGCATATTTATCCGTCATCCAATCGGGAACTTTGAATATATTTTTGTCGGCGTAGTAGTCGTTCTGAACTTGCCACGGATTATTATGACCGTTAAGAGCCGCCGCGAAACTCAGGAGCGTACCTATGCTGGTACTGCCCAGTTCCTCCGCTACCGTATGAACATAGTCCATAACCTCGCTGTCTCGGAAGTTGACAGTTTCCTTCTGCCGTTCCAGTTTTGCCTCTTCTCTTTCAGCTTTAGCGGCCTCTCTAGCGGCTTTTTTCTCAGCTTTTTCCCGCTCTTTTTTCTCAGCGTCTGATTCGGGGTGCGTCTTACCAGCATTTACATCCTCGCCTGACGGGTCAACCTTTTTTCTAGGACGATATTCTCCAGACCTCTTGTTAAAATCTAATCCTAGCTCAGCCGCATTCATCTCGTTCCAAGTGTCACTAAGCCCTGCGCTCTCAGTCAGTGCTTGTTCCAGTAATCCTTTTTGATAATTTATTTTTTCTCGATTCAGCAACGAAAAATCATTCCATTTACCAGAATGCTCTTCACGTTCTCGAACTGTTTTGAAATTTTCTTCCGCAGAGTCCATTGCCTCTTGAATAGCGTTGTCCACCGCCACGTTTCCAAAAATCCCGCGTAAAAGCGCTCCTGTCAGCGGATTCTTCATAGTCTCAGCAGTAAGCGAATCCAAATGCCCCATCGCAGAATAAACATCCGTCACAATGTCGTAAAACGCCTTGTACCCTACAGTGCAAAAGTCTAACATATTAAGCTGGGCTTCAAGAGATTCTATTTGCGATTTAGCAGATACTGCCGCCGCATCGGCAAGGTCTTTCTGTCGCGTAATGTCGGCCTTTGCGTCCTCGATTTTTTTTACAGTTGCTTCTCTGTCAGCCGCCGCCAGCTTTTCAATAGTAGCCTTGTTAATTTTGCCATCTTCGTCAAATTCTATAGCGTTTGCGTGGAGAGTCGATTGCACCTCGTCACTAACCAGTTTCATCTGCTGCCGGATTTCGTTTTGTTTTCTAGCGGACTCTGTAGAGCCATCATCAGCCTTTTGGAGTTCGTTGAGCGAATCGACCAGTTTGTTATACTGCTCCGCTAAATCCTCGGCTCTTTTTTTAGCTTCTTCGTGCTTTTCGAGTTCCAAGGCGGTGGTTGTAGCGACTTCTTCTGTTTTTTGGAGAAGCTCCTCTTTTTTTTCTGCAAGAGCTTCTGCATCGTTAGCACTTCCCATAAGGTGAACCGATAACAAAGACAGCCCTGTAAGCAGCAGCCCAATCGGGCCACCTAGAGCCGCGAGAATCCCTCGCAAAAGGCCAACTGCGCCAGAGAACACGGTAACGCCAAGTCCTGCTGCTCTAGCCGAGTTAGGAATTTTAGACAGTGCTCCGTTAAGCTGAACCGTGGAGCGTGTAAGTTTGTCAGTAGAAACAGCCCCTGATTTTAACTGTTTTTTCAGTTCTCCATACTGAGCAACCCTAAAATCAGTTCTGATTTGACTAAATGCCCCCGAGAGAGGGTTGGACATTACGCTACCACTCATACTGCTTGCCGCAGTGAATCGTCCCACAGCCCTAGTGGCCATTCCGATTAGCGCAGGTAGTGCTTTCCATGCAACGAGAATTTTGACTCCCATTTTTGCCCAATTATAAAAATGAGCGTCCGAATCCATTAGAGCCTTGACTATTCTATTTGCCGAATCGAGAATCCATTTTATGTCATTTGCCAGCCCATCAGCCCCCGACTGAGCAAACCATTGAGATACATTGGCTTTTAATGTTTCCCATTTGCGGGAGATTGTACCCAGCTGAATTTCCAACTGCTTATTCGTAAAGCCAGCCGAGTTATCAGCCTCTTCCATCGTGCGCTTCAATTCCTTGTAGTTGCCGAGGATAGCCGCGATTTTCGATACCTGAAATTTACCGCCGGATATTGCTAGTAAGAAGTCATTGACCTCTTTGGTATCTTTTGGCGTGGTTTCAAGGGTTCGGGAAACATCCAAAATAACATCCTGCAGGGGACGCAATTCGCGCTGACCGTTTTGTCCAACTCGATACATCTCAATACCAAACTTTTGCATAGCCTTAATAGCTTTATCTGACTGGATAGAAGCAAACATGGACTTTAGCGTTGTACCGATTTCATTACCACTTTTTGCCGTGGAACGAACACCAGTAGCGATAAGAGCATTGAGGAACTCAAAAGATATGCCAGCTTCACGGGCAGAAGAACCTGCCTGATTTACGCCCTGTGTTAAGTCCTGTGCAGAAGCACCAGAAGTATGAGCCAGTTTTGTCCACACATCGAGAATTTTGCCTGACCGCTCCATTAAAAGATTCGTATTCTCGGTCTGCAGGTTAAACTGTGCCAACGCGGACTCGAGACCTTTTGTGGCATCCAGCATATCAAAATTATCCACGGTGGCCATCTTTGCCGCTTGCGCTGTCAGCAGGGAGGTATTTACCGCGCCAATATCTGCGTTTCCATCCCCCTGACCGTACATACGCCCAATAGACCGCGCCGACTCGAGAGCGTTGTCGATAGACTGACCGTATTTAGCCGCAATATCAGCAAAGGTTTTGAACTGCTCATTGGCCTGTGCCTGCCCTTCTTCTACCTTTGGCATAACCTGAGCAATACCAGCCATAGCCAGCTCGTACTTACTCACAGACGAAATCACATCAGACGGAAAATCTACAATGGCAGTCTCTATTCGGCCTCCGATTTGCCAGTTAGCCGCTTCTCTCGCCCTTTTTGCGATATTCCCAACAGTTAAATCGTGCCGCCGTGCTTTGCTGATAGCCTTGTCAAAATCCTCTGCTAAGTTGTTCAACTCTTTGAGATCTGCTTTTGCTTTCAAGAAATTTAATTTATCAGCTTCATTTCCCGTCTCGCGGAACTTCATATACAGCTGTTGAGCGCGGTCTTTCGCTTCGGAGAGTCGGTTATTGAACTGCCCTAATTTGGTGTTTACGCCATTCAGCATAGAGGCATTAAGCGTTGTAGCCAGCCCATCCAGTCCGAGGTCTTTTGCTCTGCCTTGCAGATTGTCTATACGGTTCACGGTGTTGTCGTATGCTTTTTTAGAATAACTCTGCCCATTGACTCCTCGGTGGTTTTCAATGTCCTTTTCCAGTTTGGCAATGTCTTTCATCAGCTTTTCAATGTCTTTTTTACGCTGAAGTTCTTTTTTGTCGTTGGCCTCTTTGATTGCAGAGAGTTCTTTGGCTTTGGTGATTTCTTCCTGCTGAACACGGAGCCTGCGGTTCATTTCGGGGTAATAGTCCCCAGTGGTTTTGTACAAGTCGTTGCGATGAGGGTCGCGCTCCATTTTGCCGAGTGCCGCTTGTACGCCGTTCCATTCCTTTTCATTAAGCTCTTGTCGTTTCTTGGTGGCCTCAATGCGCTTTTCCTCGTTTTCCTTGCGAGTCCGCGCCAGCTTTGCCTCTGCTTCTAACTCCTTGGCGTAGGCCGCTTGCTTCTGACCTAAGTATTTCTGCAATGCTTCGGAGTCCTTTTTCTGCTGTTCAGCCTTGGCCTGTGCTTCTTCTACGCGAGCCTTAGCTCTTTCCTGACGAGTTTTTTCAGCGGCTTCACGGGCTTGCTTACTGGCGTTGACATTGGCACGAACCTTATCGGCGATGGCCTTTTGTTCTGCGGCGTGGTCTTTGGCCTGTTGGTCGGCCTGTTTTGACAACTCCTTCGATACGACTTTATCAATTTTTCCCTGTTTGGTGCCGTCCAATTCGGAAACACGGTCATTGACATCATTTTTTATTGACTTGAGGTCAACCTTCAACTTTGCCAGTTGATTCTTTAACGGGTCATACAGCGGAGTATTAGCTACAGCAATAAGAGCCTCCTGTAGATACTTCACCGCCTCGGATGCACGACCCGACAGTTTCATAAAATTTGCGATTTCAATGTTGGCAGACTCAAACTGTGACCGTAATCCGTCCCATTTTTCAGTTTTGGCGAATCCTCGGTCTTTAGAATAGCCATCCAACATTTCCTTCATAATCTTTGCACGTTGCTGAAGCAGGTTCTGGAACCGCTTTTCGTCATCAGATTGCACCCTAGCAACCTTGGTAGACATCTTCTGCGCCGCCTCAAAAGCCTTGGTCAGTGACTTGAAGCCATCTTTTACATTATCAAACTTCAGACGGGAGATTTTGTCTAACCCATCGGAAAGCTCTTTGATTGCAGACAGCGCGGAGTTGGCCTCCAGCACTAAGTTTGTTCTAAGTTCTTGGTGTTTATCCAAAAAAATACCTCCTGTATTAAAGACAGATTAGAAAGAAGTGTGGTACAATGGAAGAAAAACATCACAGAGGTGAGTCTATAATGTTCTTCGCACCATTAGCTTTAGGAGCAACAATACTCGTTTTTTCTTGCCTTGCATTACTCGTGTGCGTAAAACTGCCGCCACTAGGCATAGGAGTAACGCTGGGAGTCCTTACCCTATCACTAAAACACTCACTATTACTCATAAACAACCTATTTTTTTTAGCATCAATTTTCATTGTTGTTCCTACAATCATTTTCGGGAAAATAGCTGTAAAAAAAGCAAACGCCACATGTAAAAATGACAAAATAAAAATATTTATCGAAAACGCATTATTTTTCTTACCAGTAATGTGTATACTGACAATTATATTGTTTGAGAATTGGCTAGAGCCTGTGTCTAATATCCACAATATTGTTGATTCAAATAATTCAATGCAGATGTACGAACAATTAGATGATTTCAAGGACAGGAATGAATCATACATTCAAGCAATGATTATGTTAAATAAGGTATCAACATACGCCTCAATATCTTGGGTATATTTTGGCATCCGTTGGGTATATCGAAAAATAAAACAGGGGTATGATGAAGAAATGAACCACACACGCTAAATCTGTCAGTGACTTGAAGCCATCTTTTACATTATCAAACTTCAGACGGGAGATTTTGTCTAACCCATCGGAAAGCTCTTTGATTGCAGACAGCGCGGAGTTGGCCTCCAGCACTAAGTTTGTTCTAAGTTCTTGGTGTTTATCCAAAAAAATACCTCCTGTATTAAAGACAGATTAGAAAGAAGTGTGGTACAATAAAATAAAAAAGGTCGTGGTCTTATGTTCTTCTTACCATGGGCAATAGGTATCGTGATAATGGTTTTAGCTTGCATAGCAGGCGTGGTTTTTATTCGTGTATTGCCACTTTGGTTTGGCGGGCTTTTAGGCGTAGGGATTGTTATTCTTTGGGAACAGTTGATGAAAGTAGAAAACATGCTTACACTGGCCTTAACTTTTATGTTCGCCCCAGCTATTGTTCTCGCTATAATTTATCGCAAGATGTCATCTAAAAATGAACAAAGCATTAAAAGTGACTTAATTGCAACTGTCGTAAATTTAATTGTTACATTACCTTTTACATCTCTCGCGACGTGGTTTATCTTTTCTAAATTCTTTAGCCCCACAGAATACAGAGCTTTTTCTCCATATGCTGACTACACGTCTGGAAGTTTTAATTTAGAACAATGGCAAAAACAAATAGATACATACCATCAAGCAGTATCTGTAAGTAGTGATATTGCTTTCCTGTGTATAGCCGGTTTTATTAGTATTACGCTGATATGTCTTTTTGCTTTAATCTCATATGAATTATTTATCTCCTTACGCTCTTTTATCAAAGTTTTATCTGAATCAAAAAGACCAAACGGTGTATTTAATTGGCAGTTTGCATTGGTTATATTGGCTTTTATATCTCTTTTTGCATACAGATATTATGTCGGTAATTAGGTTCTAACTGTTAAGAACACCACATCTTTTACGTTGCCAAATTTGAGTTTTGCATCCTTGTCCAGCCCCTCGGAAAGCTCTCTGACTGCAGACAAGCACTAAAAAAGACCAGCGGTCACATGATTGTGATAACTGGTCTTTTGTTGTATATTGAGTTATAATAAACACATCTCCTTGCGAAAGGAGGTGAAATCCAATGTCCTCCGAGGAGTTAATACGGTCTGTGTTGATACCCTTAGTTGTGGGAATCCTGCTTGAGCTATTCAAGTTTTGGCTGAACCACTAAGCGGCAGATGAGACACAAAAAATCCCCTGCGAATGGCTCTCGCGGGGGATTTTTCTAGTCCAATGTCCTCTGTGACTCCTATTATAGCACTGCACACCGGAAAACACAAGGGAAAAATTACATCCCTCCGTTCATCATAAACTGCATGAAGTCCTGTGCGTCCCCATTTTCGGTGACTTCTTCCTCGCCCTTCAGATAGGCTTCTTCCTTCTTAGCATTGGTGGCCATACCGTCCATAAGGCTCTCCAATTCGGGGTAACTCATATCCCCTATATCCTTTACCGTCATGCTCGTGTTTTTGACGATACTCGCGACCAGTTCATCCCAGCTTACTTGCTCGGACTGGTCTTTTTTTTTGCCGTATCTTTGTAACCGCTGATAGCGAAGAATATATCAAAGATTTTCGGAATCATAGCCACGTCAACCCATTCCTCGATTTCCTCGGCTGTGTACTTATTGCCAAAAGCCATTACCAGCATTTCCACCATTGCGTCATACGGCTCATCGGAGAACGCCGACTCGGCTTCAAAATCATCTAAATTCGCGATTTTTGCAAGGTCGGGAGAGAGCAAATTCAAGATGGCCATGTCGGTACGAAACTTTACAATAAAGTGCTGGATGCGCTTGCGGTCTTTGATAAGAGCAGGAAAAACCTCGCGCTCCTTACCATCACGGCATTTAATGAAGTTATCATTTTCGGTCATATCATAAATTCCTTTCTGTTTTATTGCATAAAAAATAGCACCCCGAAGGGTGCTGATGTGGTATAATGGAAGTTGCCTCTGCGAAAGGAGGTGAACTTTTTGAGGGAAAAGTTAATAGCCAATGTACTGATACCGCTAATCGTGGGAATCCTAGTTGAACTTTTCAGCTACTGGTTGAACCACTAAGAAGGTAAATGAGGTACAAAAAATCCCCTGCGAGTGCCATCGCGGGGGATTTTTCTATCTCCTCTTGAAAAAGAGTTAAACCTTTTGAGTTCAAAGTTCATAGCCATAGAACTTAACTGCCCTCATTATATCATTGTCACATCAGAAATACAATACTTTACACCAAAAAAAGCGGGATGCCCGCGCCTAAAATGGCATGGACACCCCTCTCTTTCCTTTTTCTGTTAGCCCTGTGCTTCGCCAGCGGATTCAACCGGATTAATCACATCGGGATTATCCTTTTCCTCCTCGGTGACATCCTGCACTGCATAAGACCAGAACTTCTCGTCCTTGCGCTCAGGGTCAACGATATTGAACTGCAGTTCGGGAGCAAAGGCGTTCTTGTGCTTGAAGTCAATCTTTAGCGAACCGTCAGAACGTGCCTTGTAAATCGTCAGATACTGGCGAATGATACGACCGTCCTTCTGCTTCATAGCCTTGGAGCGGAAGAAAATCGTCACATAGCCCGGTACACTGACCGTCTTAACGTCTACGCCGACAGCGTTATTTTCGACCGTGTAAGCGTAGGTGGCCAGCAGAGTCTTGCCAGCAAATTCCGTGGCGACCTTGCCGTCCTTATACGGAACGTATACACCCTCGTCCGTTGCGAGAATCAGCGTTTCGAGGTCAGCGGTAGCTGCATGAGCCAGTGCTGCTGCGCCGTCATTAGCGACCGTCACCTTTTCGTCCATAGCGAACACAACAGCCTTTTTGCTTGCCGTTACGCCCTGCGTCAGTGCTACGGATTGAGCGTCCATAGAAGCGTTTTGGAAGGTAACTTTACCGTCCTTTTCCGTCTGGTAGCTGTAGAGCGGCGTGTTGGATTCGCCACCTTCAATGTTCTCCATCTTAGAGCTGAACTCAAAAGAAGCGTTCTGCAGGTGGATGTAACCGACCTTGCCGTTGGTGCCGCCGACTACTGCCTTGCCAGTACCTTCGACAAAGAAATTACGATTGAGTTTTACTTCTGCCATTTATTTATTCTCCTTTATCATTGCGACCATATAATAGGTCGATATTTTTGCGTATAAATATAGACCCCCTTGGTATCGGAGGCCACATCATAGGAGGAATCACACATGATGTCCAATTCTTCCATAATCCTACCCACAATTTCACTCATTCTAAGCGAATCGGAGAAGGTTTTGCCGTAATAGTCAATATTCAAAAATGCTCTTACAGCGTGTTTATTTTCTGTTTCCGTGGTTGAGGAAATGTACATACTGATGAAGTTTACCTTGTCAGCAGTAGCATAAGAAAGAGGCGTAATGCCCATGCGGATGCGCTCACTGCGTCCTTGGGGCGATTTCGGGTTGCCCAGCATTTTCGCCAGCTCCTTATCCTCCCACAGCTTCTTATAAATTCTGCTAAATAACTCTCGTCTACTCAGCATATTTTTATCTCCTTTGGGAACCTGCCCATTAACTCATACATAATATCCATGACCGCAGTCTGTATTTCTTCGTTCATCTCGTCAATCAGGCCGCTTTTTTCGAGGATATTGCTGATAATGTGCTTTCCCCGAATCGGAGTAAATAACGGTTGCCCCTTCCATCTCTCTATAGGTATTCCTTCGAGGTTGCCATGAGAAGTGTGCGGGTTGCCGTCAATATCATAATAGACACCGCGAGGTCGGCCTACGACAGCCATTTTTCTGCCTGATACTTCCACATCAGAGCCAAATATTTTTACACTGCCACTCAAACGGGCTTTGTTGAATATTGGGCTGTTTATGTAGTCATCTAAGAATGGATTTGTCGAGGAATCGTCCATAAGCGAACCTTTACCAAACTCGGCTATCCACGCTTTCTGCCCATAGGCACATAAAGCTCTCGCCACCGTGTCCTGTGTTATTTCCAGTTCCTGTTCCGTGATTGTCGCGTCCCCGTCTATAGTGTCCAATGCTCCCCACTGTTGCCGGACTTCATCACAAGCGACCTTGCAGTATTTCCGGAGGATTTTCCGTAATCTATCTAACAGGTGTTTGCTATAGTCCTTCATGTATCATCATTCCAGTGTTCTGTTATCGTTAGAAGTCTGAACTGCCAGCAGACCATCAAATTTGGTCTTGTCGATAGCGTCTACGCAGTAATTTTGCCCATCGAGCACAATCCTGTCCATTTCTTTGATGTCCACAACTGGCATCCGAAATTCCTTTGTAGTGCTAGGGAGCAGACCAGCGTTCAGTAGTCGCATTTGGGCGTTTACGGTGGTATGGTTTACAGGAATCTTATCAACCAATGACAGCGTATTGCCTACCTCTTGGTCGAACTCGTCATACTCAGGCGTTGCGCGGTAAATCTCTGCCACACCATTACACCTGTATACCGTTGCTTGCACCGACTCATCAGCGCGGCGTACAGAGATAACGAGGAATGTACTCTCACGTTTCTGTATGCCTGTTTTAGCGACAAATATATCGCCGTTCTCCAGTTTTGTATTCTCCTGCAAAAGACACGAAAATACGAAATTGGACTTGAACAAAGACGATCCGGTCTTGCCTACGCGAGAGAAAACAGCCTTTTCGGGGGATTTGCCTTTAATGTCAATCGGCGTTTTGAACCTATTAAACATTGCGAACATCGTAACTCAACCCCTTCAAAAGCATTTTAATGTCTGATGTGAAGAAGCTATCATCCGTCATCAGCACTTGGAAATCAAGTGAGGTCAATTGCTTTGCCCCTGCGAAGGACTTTGCCTGCCTGATATTACAAGCAAGCATACCGCAAGCATCCTTGAGCCGTTTGGGGTACTCTGCAAAACCGCTGGTGTAAGTAACAAGCAGCATTTCGGGAGCCGACTTGTAAACCAACGCTGTCAAATCGGAGGAATCAGCCTCGTAAGTAAAATAGCCGTCCCTTTCGGGGTCAAGGTCAATTACTTCCGGAGACAGTTCCGACTTTGTTCTGCCGAACATAGTACGGGTCACCCCGACAACCTTTGTAACCTCCGCAACAGGCGAATGAGTCAGCTTACCTCGGTCATTCCGCAGTTTTACCCTGTCCGTAAAGGTAGTAAGTTCAAAAGACCTGCCTAAATAGCCGTCAATCAAACTGGATGCCATCAGCACATCGTCCATTGTGAGTTCGTCCATGATGTTCTGAAACGGCAGTAATTCCTGCTCCGTCAAATAACAACTCATTCAGCAATCAGCCCCATAGCTTCAATCTGCGCTTTTTCGGCGGCAGTTACATGAGCAACACCATTCGGGCAGTGGATAGTCCGGTCAACAAGCGTAATACTATGACAGCCCTGCTTGATTTTTACCAGCAAACCTGCCCCCAGCATTTCCTCCGCTTTTTCTTCCTTTTTCTTTCTAGCCATTTACACACCCCTTTTCAGCAGAAAAAGCCAGCCCAGCTAATAAGCTAGGCCAGCCATTACCCTAAAATCAGTTACCTGCGGCGGCGTTCTGTGCCGGAGTTACAGTTTCCTCGGTGCGACCTTCGATGGTAACAACCTTGTGACCGTATTCGCCAGCCTTTACAATGAACGTATCGAACAGCACTGCAATGAAACGCTGACACAGGTCTTTTTCCGTGCCGAGCTGATATACTCGCGGAGCGGCAGATGCCACGTAGCGGCGTTCCAACTGCTTTTCATCCGTAATCAGGATTTTACCAACAGGGCAGTAAATATCAGTGATAATCGGGAGAATACCTGCGGCGGTCATAATGCCCGTGATTTTGATGCCGGGGAGAACTTCGAGGTCATAGGTTTTAACCTTGTCCTTTTCGTCCATTTCCTGTTCATCGAGCAATGCCTTGTCCAGCGGGTTCATGTAAATTGCAGTCGGCTTCACAGCATACTGCTTGTTGTACATGAGTTCAGCCACGTTCTGAATGATACCCTTCGTCAGACGAGCACCCTTGGCAATGACACCGTTTTTCTTAACCTGCGTCAAAATGGAGCAGTATTCGGGATTCGTGCTGTCCATGAGGTCTGTAGCCGTGCCAGCCCATACAGCGCGGTCTTGAGCGTCCAGCATATCCGTGACCATCTCATCGAGAGCCTGCGCCGTCAAATCGCCGAACATGGAACCCTGCTGCTGGTAAACTTCGCGGTCGAACTTCGTAAACGTTATACCGTCTACAAGCCCCTTGATGTAAGCGGAATGTTCTTGGAAATCGATGGCCGTATCAAGGCTGTGGTCGATTTTGCGCGGGTCGATGAACTTGTGCTTGCTGTCGTGAGCAACCTTCTCGAAGTAGCGAGTCGGATGACCAGTTGCGGCCTTTACAGGCACACGCTGCATGAGTACACCGCGCTTTTTGGTGTTGTCGAGAATCGTTTTCTCAAATACAGGCACTTCAATCGCATCCGTGCCGATATAGTCTGCCGTAGCGGCGGCAAAAGACATCTGACGGCTTACGCCGTTAAAAAGACGTTCCATAAATTATTTATTCTCCTTTGAAATAAAAATTTGCATAAAAAAAGCCCCTGCGGGGCTTGGGTTAATTACTTCTGCTCGAACTCATCGCGGTGGGCGATCCAGATTGCCAGCTGCTTAGACCACTTCTGCGCGGAGGTCAGCGTTTCATCAGCGTCAACTTCAGCGGAAAGTTCCATAGCGGTCTTTTCGTTGTTGTTCAGCTGTTTGTCCGTTTCGAGGTTCTGTACCGTCTTGCGGCCTTCCGGTTCGCCCTGTTCCGGAGCAACCGGATTTACAGCAGGTTCAGCCTTGGGAGCCGCACTTGCCATCTGTTTGAAACCTTCAGCAATAGCTTCTTTCATGGTGTCAGCCAGTGCCGAGAAATCCATAGCCGGAGCCGGTTCGTTCTTCGGTTCTTTCGGTTCGCCCTGTTCGGGTTCCTTCGGTTCGTTTTTCTGAGCGGCGAGAGCCTGTACGGATTTTGCCAGCTCACCCACCGTTTCATTCAGTGCGTTGAACTTTTCCTCAACGGCCTTGTTCTGTGCTTCAAGAGCCTGTTTTACTTCTTCATTCACTTCTTCTTCATTCTCCTTTATAGAACACATGATTGATGTTTTCTGAAAAGCCGCTTTCGACTTATACAGAATAGAAGCCCCTGTAAAATGGACTCCTAAACAGGTTGCGGTCTTGCCAGCGTGGTCGAGTTTGATTCCGTCAGAATATACTTCAACAGAAAAACCGAGGCTTTCTTTGGCGTTTTCCACGACCTCGCACACATCGGGAAAGTCATTCTTCCACAGGTGTCCTTTTGCCTTTATTGCCGTACCTTCCAAATAAGCCTCGTCAATTACACCGACCTTGAATCGCGGGTTATGGTGTGCCAAATTATCCTCCGGCCACCAACCCCAAAAGACATTAACACCGCTCCCCTGCAGGGACTCAATGTCAATATTCTCCGAACTCAAAACCGTGTTATAACCGCTATAACCGCCGCAGGGCGTTGCATCCGTTGGCGTGTCCACATATCCCAATGTTGCCTCAAAAGGCAGTACATCAGGGTTTGTTGCATCCTGCATGGAAGAAAAGCTGACTACACTAAGACTTTGTACCTTTTTCTCCATTTGTCTTTTTGTCTACTCCTTCCTTTTGGTCTTTACCCAGCCCATTGAAACCGCCTGTCTGAACAGCATATTTTTTATTCAGCGCAGATTTCATTTCAGCCTGAGTCATATCGTTATACTCGCTGTCTAAGGCGGGTAAACCTAACTTTTCGCGATACTCCTTATAGGTCAGTGCGTTGGTATTCCACTGGTCTACAATGAGTTGCTGGGCTTTCATTTTCTGGTCGTGAGTATCTTCGTAGTAGAACTCGAATTTTACCATGTCGGCCAGTCCCAGCCGTTTGATAATTTTTTCGTTGATAGCGTCTTGAATCAGTAAGCAAATCGGACGAATAGCCTCGTTCAACATACTTTCATTCTGCTCCTCAACGGTTGAGCGGTCGGTATTACTCCCCTGTCCTAATTTCTTCGGGTCAATCCCGAAAGACAGAGCAATAATCGTGACGAGGTGTTTCTGCCACTCTAAGAACAGTTCTGAATCACCTTCAGCACCAATCTTGAGACTCGAAGCACCCTTTGTACCGCCTAAAATTGGGGTACGCCCGCTCCCTTCCACTTCCTCCGCAAAATATTTACGGAACGCCTTTAAGTCCTGTTCGGACACATTCTCGCCTAAGTTCAAAGCATTTTTTGAGATTGCGTTTGAAGCCTGTTTAGTAGCGTATTCCTCCGCTTGCACAAGTGCTATCAGCTGTTTGTAAGCCGACTCCAGCGGGGATAAACCAAAAGCGGAATCCGTGGTTTTATTATGTTGGATATAAAGAACATCTTGGTCGTATAAATATACAGGGTTATACTGGTTCTGACGCTGGCAAAACCTCGGCTGTTTGGGGTTCTCAAAGAATCCATGACAGTATTCCAAAGAAAAGCCATTGACCGGATATAACTTGATGGGCTGGCTGGCTTCGCCTGTAAAAACAATCTCTGCCGCGCCATTATCGCCTATGAGTGTTTCATTGACAATTTGCCCCCAAAATGTCCTATAATCATCTGTTTCGTTTGGGTGTTTGATAATGTTTTCAATCGCCCGGACGGCCTGTTTATAAGACCTTCCATCACCTGCTTTCGCAGGAACTACCCTCCAATTCTGTGCGAGTACACCGTCCCGTACAAGGGAAATCGCACGGTGAGGGATAGCAGAACGAGAAAACTCTCGGAGCATACGTTCTGTAGGTTTAGGCGTTGAAGCCTTGGGAACAGTTGACGAAAACGCAAAGATTGTCGAATGTGTCTCCCTGTCCTTGTGGCTCCTGCCGAAACTTGCTGAAAACACCCTTCCAAATGCCCTTATCTCCATCGGGAAAAAATGCCTCCCATCGGGTTGAATTTTGGCTTAGAGGATATTCCTCCAAAAACAAGTTTATGCCCTGTGCTGGGAAAAGCCGCAGAGCATATCATATTAACCGCATCCATGCCGTCATCAGACGCTTTAGGAAACCGCAGGAACTCATTGACGAGCACCGTTTGGTCTTTGCGGAATTTGATATATTTATTTTTGATACGGGGGATTAACCCGCGCAATCTGACCTCTTTCGGGGTCTTGTCGTTGAACTCCGTTATAGGGATTTGAATACCCGCATTGAGTCCACGTTTGGCCACCTCGTCCTTAAACATAGCTTGGAACTGCACTGTTTCAATAACCACGCTTCGCAAATGGCTCTGATATTTCATGCTCCCTGCGATAATGAGGTCAATGATATGGTCGGGTTTGTACCGTCCCATCTGTACGTCCAGTATGTAAAGGTAGCCTTGTCTGTCCTTACCAGCCCAAATGATTGCTGCGCGGTCGGATTTTGCTTTGCCCAGTGACGGGTCGCAAGCCCCATAAACCTCCACAATTTCGGGAAGTTCATAGTAGTAATCAAACCATTCCGGCAGAAATTCTGCTTGGCTGGGGTCAATCGGTTCATTCTGATACTCTGACGCGAAGGAGGCGGGGTCTGATACCCTAAGTGACATCATATCGTAGTAGTAATCAGCACCGCTCTCCGGCCACAACGCCTTTACCCCTTCCAGCATCTCCTTACGGTGTTTTTTGTAGAAGGAATAGGCATCTTCACCAGCATTTTCATTGTGCTCGTCAGTAAGTATCTCTTCCCATTCGTCCCACAAGGGGCTGTCGGAAAAATGCTGTACTGCTTGATAGCGTTTGCGGTTCCACATGCTGAAGGTCGGCTCCGTGAGAAGTTTCTGCAGGAGTGCTTCGTAATGTAAAACCGTACCAATGAAGATATAATCAGTAGTCGGCGAACCAATCGGGATGAGAGCTTTCATAAACCAGTTAAATAACTTTTGTCGTTGAGATTCAGTCTCAACTGCTTCATCGTTCTCCAAATCATCAATAATCACGAGCGAGGGGCGCACACTACCAAAAGCCTTGGCACCGCGAAGTTTTTGCCCTGCGCCACGACCGAACACTTGAACCTTGTTCGATGTGATGATTTTATCCTGCGACCATTTTTCTTCAGATACCAAATCCCCGAAGTCGGCTCTTATCAGTTCATTTTCCTCCAGTTCCGTCTTGATAGCGGATATGAAGGATTTTGCTTGGTCGAGCGTATCGGAAATCAATAGGATATTCTGCTTGTATTTATAGCAAATACACCATATAATCAGCAGGAATGAGATAATTTGGCTTTTCCCATGCCCACGCGGTGCGGCGCGTACATAGAAGTTTTTTCTGCGTTGTTTGTGCAGAATCATATCCTCCGCTGACTCAAAAATTTCTTTGTGAAGCGGGGAAAACTCTGACGTAAATACATCGGGAAAATAAGTCTTTGCGAACAGCTCTAAGCTGATTGCACACTTCCTCACTCGTGACTTGAACGCATTTTTATTACTGCCCTCTTGAGAGGTCTTATCCATAGCCTCAGCAAGTTCTTCAAAGAACCTTAATTCTTTCTTTGCCATAGACTACACCGCTCGGATAGTTTCGTAAACCTCAGAATTACGAAGTTGCTCAAAGATTTCCGCACGAACCGAAGGATATTTATTCAGAATATCCAGCACAATACCGAGTACCTGTCGAACCTTCGCCAATCCCAACTGCTCTTTTTGAATCCGACTCACAGACTCGTTGAGGTCATTCAGTCGGGAAATGCAGTTGCCGTAAGCGTTATTGATACTTGCATATTCGGAAAGTTTTTCTTCGTCCTCGCGGATGCGCTCAAGGAACTTCTCCAGCTTGTTGCATTGCTTCTCCAGTCGATTCTTGACTGCCCATGCCTCCTCAAGCGCATCGAAACGAACCACCTTTTTAGAAATGTTATTGTACTGCATATCGGGCATACCGTGAGCCGCGCAGTACCGAGAGATTGTCATTTTGTTTACAGGCTCTGCCCCTGCCGGTAAATACCTTGCGTTGATTTCGTCAGCGATTTCCTCGCAGGTCAGGTCTTTCCGGAGAGCAAGAACCTTGCCGCCGATACCTAGCTTGTCAATCTTAGACACACCAGCCATAGCATAGCCTCCTTCCAAAAGAACTTTTTAATTTGTCCTCCCATATATTACTCAAAGTGATTTTCCAAGCAATTTAGGGCTGAAATGAAAAAAATCAAAAAAAATTTATAAAAACCCAAAAAATCTCAAACAAGACAGCCGTAAGCCCTTATTCTGTAAGGCTTCGCGGCTATTATGAAAAATTTTGAGTTTACGTGTGGAGATAGACCACCCTAACAAGTTATCGCACCAGTAGGTGCTCAGATGTCAGCTAACTGCCGCTAACGGAAAACTCGCCCTTAGAATTGATGATTTACTTCTTCTTGTCCCGAAGTTTTCTCATCCGCTCTGCAGAAGCCCTGCGCTGTTCCTCCGTTTGGTTGTTCTTCGGAATCACTGTACGCCAAGAGAGCAACCTTTTATCCACGCGATACTCTACGCCAACAATCTTACGGTTCTGTTTGTGGACTTTATGCCGAGCATATTTTTTATCCAGCTTGTTTATCATCGTTGCATCCGTAGAATAGACTCGCGCAATATCGCCAGTGCGGTCGATCTGAATCACAGTTTCCTGTTCTTCAACCGGAATATACATTTTCTCACCCCCTTCATGTATGGCTAAAGCCATATTTCCCACGCGGGAGCCATCTAAGCCCCCTCTGCGGGTAAATTTTTATAACGAATCGGAAAAATAAAGCCTAACGGCTTACAAGCGGCGTAGCCGCCTATTCACCTCCGATACGATAGTTTATATGCGTTTTCGCTTACAAGCCCCTTAGACGGCGTTTCTCGCGGTCGTTTTTCTCGGGACTTCTCCAAAACGGCTATGACAGCCGCTTATATGGCGATTTCAGACCACGGCAGGTCATCAATACCACCTATTCGCGTTTTACCAAATCGGAAAAGCCTATCCTTGCCCCGCGCTGCCCCTGCGCTCTGCTCTCTTTTTTAGGCCAGCCCTGAGAACTTCCTCCGATGTGGAGAGAAAAGAGCGTAAGCAAAGAGAAAGTAAGTTGCTTGCAACTTATCAGGCTTCAGCCTGACTAAAACCGAATCGGAAGAAAGCTCACCTTGCTAAAGCCCGTCAGTATTATATTTAGATAATACGTTAGTATTAGATAAATATAAGTTACACCTGTTTAGTTGACCTGTTTCAGACCAATATAGGGGTGAGTCTGTTTCAGACTATCACTTTATAATGTATCGGGTGCCAAATTTCTTTTTTGACGAATCAATCTCTATTAACCCAGCCTTGACCAGTTCTTTCTTTGCTCTATCCAACGACACATGACTGCCAAAACCAGCTCTCTCTATGAGCCGCTTATTAGACACTGTAAAATAAGACCGTCTGCAAAGTGAACGCCATATATCCAGTAAAACGACATAAAGAATCACCGCCGAGTGCGACAAACTTTTTTCTCCGATTAGTTCCTGCTGCTTCTTCCAGCACTCCAGTAAATCACCCTTCATAAAATCCCTCCTTCCCGATGACTTCCCGATGTGCTCCCGACATACTCCCTCTACTTCTTACTCAAAGTGTAAACACAAGTAAAAAACAGGTGAAAAACAAAAAATATCATGTTTTGAGAATCGTTCTCTGTTATCTGTCACAGAATCCCCGGACTGGAACAGAATTTCTGTAACACCAGTAGTTTTGGGCGTTGTCTGGTTGTATCAAATTAAATGTTATCACTCTAAACAAAGCCGAATCCACAAAAAAATTTCTGCCGCACCAGAGCCACAATTAATAAAAAACCACACAGAAACAGGCATATAGAAAACTGCCCTCCCCCTTGCTATATCAACGGTTGATGGCTTTTCTTCTGTCTATTTTTCCGATGTGATATATCAAAAATGAAATAAAAAAAATAAAAAACTGGCCACGATGCTTAAACCAATCAAAGGGGGCGAAGCCTGTTTTCATGCCCCCCACAGGAGCGCGAAAAATTGCCCTTCCCCCGTTACATAGAAAAGGCGGTAACACTTGCCCGTAACACGGTCTCGCAATATACATTATATGCCTATAATGTCATACAACTTGCATTTTACACTGTTCTTTTGTGTACTGTAAACCATGTTTTTATTCTGTCCCCTTTACAGCCGCCTATGCCTTATATTTTCTAGTCAGACAAGTGTTTTTGTACATTTGTTTTTTATACTTGCTATATAAACGCTTTTGAGCCTTGTATTTACTAGCTTGCAACGTGTTTTTATATCCAATTCGGAAACGCTTATAATCTTTTGTGGTTTGTTTCGTGGACACCGTGCCGTTGTCGTGCCGTCAATCCCTTGTATATTGCCTATTCCGTTACAAAAAAGCCCTATAATATACTATGCCAAAAAATTATATTATTGTATTTTCCTATGATATTTTTGTTATAGTTACTATACTTTGTATACATATTCAATCATATTGCATAAAAATTCATCTAATATACATATACATCCTATACATACCGCAAGCCCATCGCATGGCTATTATCTTACTAATCGAGTCTTTTGTTTTCATTGTATCAAATTCTATTATATCACTCTTATATGCTATTCCTATGTTTTTCTTTATCCCGTATAATCTCATACCTTCCCTTTATTTTTCTACTATCATAATATTTCTATTGTATCAAATTATTATATTATATATCTTTTGTATTCTATTTATATTATATCATATTGTATTTTATTATATTATATATCATATTATATATTATAATACCAATTATATTGCATATCATATTGCATAAATATTGCATAAATATTATGTAACATATACCTATAGCCTAATTGTCTTACTATTCTATCTATTGTCATTGTAAACATTCATCGTTTTGTCTTTTTTTACAGCCATTCATCCCGCCTTTATCCCTTATTCTACCTATCGCGACCCGTGTTTGTACACTGTTCCGATTTGTTATTTTCCTACTATCAGAATAATTTATAGTGTTAATACCAGCCATTATATTTTGGTCTTAATTTGTCATACTATTATTTATATTTGTATTTGTTTGTAATTCCCATACAATTCTTGAACCAACCCCGCCATGAGCTTTATTTACCTATCGTTTTAGTATGTCAATAGCCGGAATCGCCCCCGTTTCCCGCTTTTTTCGTGTTCGCTTTTTTATCCTAATCAAAGACCCCGCCAGCCCTTTATTTTCCTAGCCTCACGGCACTTTTTTGTTTTTAGTATCTGGTCACATTCCTACTATTGGTAAAATATATAATGATTGTACCGGCCTCCATGTCGGACACAAGTTGACCTTATCAACGATTTTTCTTTTTATCTATAATGGAAAGAAACTTATCGGAAAAACTTTTTTGAGAACTATTCCCCCCTACAGCCGCAAGGCTTTACCGGTATTTTATATGTATGTATTTATACAAAAATTAAAAATAAGTGTTGACACCTTAAAAACCCCAGAGCTATAATAAGACATGTCAAAGGGACACGGGCACAGCCCCCACAAAGGTACACGCCCCCACAACGCCCCCGCGATATGGTACACATACATTTTTATATGGCAAGCGAACGGCGCGAAAAAATCAAAAATTCTTTTCATAAAGTTCTTGACAAATAAACGCCGTCAGAGATATGATATAAGCGTGGTAAGGAACACCGCCACCGTGAAGGAAAAGCCGCTGACGCGTGAGCTACCTTCCAACTTGCGAAACCTACCACAAACAAACACCATAGCTCTACATGTCATATAATTTTTGTTGTGTGTCGTTGTTCAAAAAGATGTACCGACCTATTCGGTGCAGTCGTGGATGACTTAAAAAATCAAATGCAAGTAGAAACCGCTAATAAAGTGATGCAGGGCATGTAACCCATATACCTGCAAGCGTGTATTACCTAGCAAGAGTCTACTCACGCGACAAGGCACATTGAAAAATTCATAACGAAACCACTTGAAAAAGTGCCGAGATGCACGCTCTCTCGGATAGAAAAAAGTGAAATCCAATGCCTGATGGGGCTTTGGTTATATGTAGCAATAGATTTGTAAAGGTTCTCGCGTGTTCTATGTTTTTGTCAGATATATAGGGCATATTTTCCGATTTGTAAGAACGCCTGACGATGGTATAAGCAAGCGCCATCTTGTGTGAATAAATTGTAAAATGTGCCTTAAAATGTGGCAAAAATAATCAAAACGCCATGAATAAAAATCATTTTAGGAGGTTTTTTTATGCTTAGTAACCTTATAAAGTCTTTACCACATCGCCATCTTAATCCGGCGCTAAAAGACCCGCTTTGCCTTGTCTTAGGGTATACGGCGGCTGTTTTGTATATGTTGGATTTTGTTGAACGTGCTACGCGATAAGAAGGGAGAAAATAACCATGAAAATAACACAATTTTACGCCACAAAAGGCGAATATGTTTTACTTAAAACTGATAGCACCTGCGAGCCGTTTGTTGTCGCATGGTGGCCGGGTTTTGAAGATGACAAAGAGACTGACCTTTCCAAACCGAACTGGGCACAAGGTCACTACTTCGACAATATTTTGCCTGCCGCTGTTTACTTTGGCGAACACGCAAAGGGCGAAACGGATTTTTGGAATAGCGACCTATATGAAGTGTAAAATTTCATAGGCAGATTAAGGGCATCATGTGAAAACATGGTGCTTTTGCTTGTGTCTACGAATTAGCACAAATCCACAAAAGAAGGAAGGAAAAACATCACGAACCAAACGAACGCACAGACCAAAAGTGACGATTTTTCGCCGTGTTGAACTGTAATTTTTTGTCAAAAGAAAAGGAGCGACCTATTATGAAAAAATCTGTGTTGAAGGTTTACGAATCGAAAGAATCTATCCTGCGTCAAGGCAATCACGGGGTGTCTATTAAACCGCGCCCCCTGCCTGTCCGTATCATTGACGATAAGACACTGGAGAGCGTTGAATTTACCGCGACCCGTGTGTTCTATTTCTTTGACTACCCCATCTGTGTAGTGAATGACGAGCAGAAAACCTTCCGCTTGAGCCATGCGGGCGTATATGCTACCGACAAGGCAACAGGCGAACCAAAAGAGGGCGAGTGGCCTAAGACCACTACGCAGACCCTTATGATGTATCGTGACCTATGTTGCGGGGATGGCTATACCGAACTTGAACCGATTGAAGGAAGACCCGCACGCGACTGGCGCACCCACATGGAACAGTACCAAAAAGAAAAAGAGATGCGTAAAGCTGGGATAATTCCCCCGCGTAAAAGCCGCGCTAAAAAGGCAAAAATCAACGAGGCAATGCTTGAACTGTTAGAAAAAGAATTTGGTTTAAGCCGTGAGCAGGTACTTGCTAAGATGGCCGAAAAGACGGAACCTGCAGCACCCGCTACGCCGAGCCTGCCGATGTGCTTACCTGTCTACACTTGCACCGCTGACATGGTACACGCATATTTTGCACAGAAACCTATCCCCGCTAACTATGGATGCTTTGCTTTTGAAATCAAGGGCGAATATTACCTTAAACACGAACACGCAGATGCCGATTGGTGGGAAACCGAATACAAGGCCGAGATAAAGCAGGAAGTCGAAAAACTTTACAAGGAACAGGAAACCGAGCCAGTGAAGACCAAAAAGGCAACTGCTAAAAAGACTACGGCGAAAAAGACCACCGCAAAGAAAAAGACCGCTAAAAAAGCAACTAAAAAGGAGGCTGTTGCGTAATGTATTTTAACTTTGAGCTGGTATTCTTTACCAAAGACAACACCACCGAGTCCTATTGGTATCAAAACAAATTCGAAGCCGAACAGCACGCGAATTATTTTAAGGCAAAAGACAACAGCGACTTGTACGACCACCTTGAAATAAGGCACTGGCGCGGAGACTATTACGTTACCATTTACAGCGGTATGCCGTGGAAACAGGCAAGCTGACGAAACCGACCATTTTCGGGCTGGCTGTCCGTGTAACACCTATACGGATGGCCTCGCCTGTTTTGTCCGATATGAAAAGCGCAGGAGGAGCGATATTATGAAATTCTTTGATAAAATCACCGACATGAAGGAACTGAAAAAAGCATATAAACAGTGGGCGTTCAAACTCCACCCTGACATGGGAGGGAGCGAGGCGGAATTTAAGGCAATGTCAGCCGAGTATGAGGTATGTTTCAAGGACATCAAGGCCGGAATTAAGCGCGAGACCGGTTCAAAAAATATCAACCTTGACGATGTGGATGACGGATACAGGGATGTAATCAATGCCCTGCTAAATATCGAGGTAAATATCGAATTATGCGGGGAGTGGCTGTGGATTAGTGGCAACACAAAAGAACACCGCACCGAATTAAAAAACATTGGCTGTAAGTGGGCGAGCAAAAAACATATGTGGTATTGGAGACCAACGTGGATGCGCTCCAGCGGTAGAAAAGGCGGGAAGGATATGGACGAAATACGCGCCAAATACGGCAGTGTTAATGTGCGGGGTTATCATAGACCGTTCAAGCCCGAATTGACTGATTAATGGTAGGTAATAGCAATACAGGCCATCATAGTGATATGGTGACCTGCATGGTATTAAATACCAATCATCAGAACAAAAATACAAAAAAAGGAGAGGTTATTATGATTGATAATTTCATGGTAGAACAGGAGAAACAAAAGGCAATGCACCGAGTATGGAATTTAGAGGAGACCATGCGGGTGCTGTGGAGTAAGTTGCAAGTAAGTCAGGCGGCTATTGGGGTACAGGTAGAAGGTGACTTATTCAGCCCCTCCCCTGCTATCCTGTCCGATATGGAGACCATCATTAGAAAAATGAAACACACAGCCCTGTTAATGGACGGCGAGAAACGTACACTGCAAGTATTGAAAAATACCTTGTCTTATATGGAGGCGTAATTATGGACAGATACGAAGGACAAAAAGCACATGACATTTTTACCGACAAATTTCCCCGCTACAAAGAATACCTTGAGAACGAGGCGCGGGTTCATGCAATAGAAGTCGAGAGCCTTTACATGACATGGCCATCCATCATTGCAGTAATCTATAACGTGGATGCGTCCAATCAAAAGCACGGAGCACTGTTTGTAAATAACACCTGTATCGAGAACCATGTGACACCGAACTGTGATGCCGAGGACATTGTTCTTGAGCGTCTGAATGATGGTAAATTTCGGTCAACACTTCACTGGTAAGGAGGAGCAAAAATGATATTGGCGGTTAATGTGTTCCGGTTTTTGGAGAATGACAGTTTTTATAAAGGGCTTTATCTTGTGCATGACGATGGTAAATATGTAGGGAGGTTTTATGCGAAGGACGATGACGAGGCTATAAGACTGTTTCTTAGTGGCGAATATGAAAAAATAATGAGTAATTGATAGCGCGAGAGGCCATCATAGGAATATGGTGGCTTTTATGGTGTCAATCACCGAACAAATCAGAACAAATAAATTATAAGGAGCGATTTTATGAACAGTATTCACTTTGCTAATCGGTACAATTCGGAGCAGTTGCGTGTTATCCTTGACTTTTTGGACGACCGCTGTGCAGTAGTCGGCGGCACGGTAACAGGCGACTATTTAGACTACCTGCGGGGCGAAATCAAACAAGCGCAGGGCATTGTCCACCAGCGGGATATGGTATGCGGTACATCACGCGAAAAGTGAGCATTTTCCGGCTCACCATCAGACTAAAAACTAATCGAGCGGTGTTGCTGGATTTTCCCGATTTGAATTTTGCAGGAGGTTTGAAAATGTTATTGTTTGTTGTGAAATCAATCAACGCAGAAAATTATACTGTCCAAACGTACACCGATAATGGCAGTGAGGATGCGTTTTCTCCTTGGCCTTATCAAACAAAAGAGTTTTGTGAGTTCTTTAATAATAATGGTTATGATGGCGAATTAAACGAGGACGGCAATATGTTAACTGGCGAGAATTACTGGGATATATATTACACAATGCAAAAGTTTGGCCGTGTTCGTAAATTCCCTGTTAGAATGATACAAATTTAAGGAGGTTTGATTGTGGATATAAAAGTAAAGTTCAAATACACCGCTTATGGCACTGTTACACTGCGGAATGTGCAAGAGGGAATTAGCAAGGAACTTGTCAAGGAAATTGCAAAATATAAATGGGACGGTGACAACATCACAGAGAGTAATTTTGAAGTGTTGGCTACCAATAACGGAATGTTTGGATGGAAAAAGGAGCGGTAAAAAATGACTAATGAGAAACAGCAGAAAATCATGGAACGAATCAGCAACCTTTTGAGCAAGACGGTCGAGAACGGATGCACACCCGAAGAAGCCGCCTCTGCCGCAACTATGGCACAGAAACTGATTGCACAGCACCACATTGACATGAGGGAATACAACGAATCAGAGGAGGTAGGAAAAGATGAGGGCTACTGTTCCCGCGAATGGCAGACCCGCCTTGCTACCACTATTGCGGAAAACACCTGCTGTAAAGTGGTATGGAGTTCTATGGGCAGGGGTAAACGCCGACTAACCTTCATAGGCCACGACACCGACCGTCTTGCTGTGTTGACTATGTATGACCGACTGGAAGCGGCTTGTCAGCGGGGATTGGCCGAGGAGAAACGCCGTCAAAAGAGCATACACGGAACGACTGCGGGGGTCGAACACTCTTATACATTAGGCTTTATCGGGGCTGTTCGGAACGCTATGAATGAGCAATGCAGAGCGTTGGCCTTGGTTATTCCCGAGGATGTTAATGCAAAACTGCTTCAAATGTTCCCCGACTGTAAAACACGGAACTGGAAAAGACACGATGTCAAAGGCGACTCATACCACAGAGGATATGCGGATGGACGGGATGCCGCAGGTAGAAAAGCAATAGCAGGGTGACAATGTAGACAGACAGAGACCATCATCTTTCCGATATGGTGGTCTTTATTGTGCCTATATTGGCAGAGAAACACATCACATAAAGGAGTTGTTTATTATGAGTTTTACTATTGCAAGTCACGTTACACATTCCCCTAATTCCATGCTAGAAGCAATAAACGTATGGTGGGAAGGCGCGGGGACTTACGAGGTAGGTTTTGACTGTGTTAATCTTGACAACGAGGACGAGACAGAGTTCTATGCGGAGTCACCGCAGGATTTGGCTGACCTTGTTGAAAAATTCTTTGTAGAGAATAACATCAATGAGCCTGATAATCCCTATTGGAATATGTGGGACGGATTGACCTATGCTTACAAAGTTTCCGATAAGAATATCTAATAGACATCACCAAAAGTGACAATTTTTCGGCTGTCCATCTTGCATAAATCACCTGCGGGGTGAGCTGTCCGAATTGTGAAAAATCAAAATAAGGAGAGGTTTGACTTATGGTACAATTTGGAGCAAATAAGTGGGGAGACCCTGTTTATTGCCACAACGGGAAAGCGGTTGAACACGCACAAGTTTGGGCTGTGTTCGATAGGGAAAGAGTATATAGCTGGGAACTTGAGAAACTGATTGACGAAAAAGGAACAGAGGAACTCGCCGAGGGTTTTAAGTGCATAAATTAAGGAGCAGAATTATGATTAAGAGCGAAATGACAAAACGAATGATATTCTTCCACCACTTCAAAAGGGATAGAAACAGAACACATTGGAGAAAAGGAATCAAGGCTTATCACCCCTTCCCCACCATACACAATACACGGAGAAGAAGAAAACAGCCGAGGTTCAGTCAGCTTAGAAGGTTAGCATTAAGAAAAGAGTGTGCCTGTGTCGGGGGCGTGTTTGTTTCCTTCGATAAGTTGTCTAAGGACGAGCGCAGAATATGGCTGGAGGGTTAAAATGCTTTGGACGAACAGCAATACAAAAGAAAAATACATCGAGCACCTGCAAAAACGTAAGGAAATATACCAGCAGCATCTGATTGCCCTTTACACCCTGCGGGAGTTCTTCCCTTCCATGGACAAGAAAATATATAACGTGCGAATCCGTAGAGCTGTTAACGAACTGCCCGACCTCCACTGCTACGAATCGAGCTGGGGGCTGTTCACTGTGACCGCCGATGGCCTCGGATATAATGACAATGACGTTATAACCTTCACGGACGCGATACTGGACGAGACTGGCAAGCGAATCGACAACGAGAAGGTGCAAATCCAGCTGACAAATAAAATTCAAGAAAACAGAAAACAAATCGCGGGGATTGAAAAAGATATACTGGACGGCTTCGAGCGGTTCCAAGAGTTATTGAAAATCAAAGACTACTACCGCTCATTATACAAACAATTCTGCCGTGACAGCCAATGCAAGCTGGCGCGGGATTGTGAAATATCAGAAGTCTCCCTACGGAGTAACTTCTAAAATCAGGAGGAAAACAAAATGAAAAAACTGTTCATCATCACGAAAGACACAGAGGGCATGAAGGTGGCAAAGGTTATAGACTCCCCCACCGACCATCAAATAGCCGAGGTAGCGGCGGCTCGTTGGTATTTGAAGGGTAAGCGTTATCCTTCCGAGGTATGCACGGGGCTTGAAAATGTGGTCGCTGTCATAAGAGCGGAGACCTGCCCGTGTTGCGGGAAACTTTACATTCAGCCGTCATCAGCATGGGACTGGTACGAAAAAGGCACAATCCTTTCCGATGTGACGGAGTTCATCAAAAAAGCACTGCTGACCGGCTCCACCGACTGGCACGCTGTAGAACCGGACGGAGAGCCATGCGAGCCAATCGCCGATGTATGCGATAGTTGTTTTGCCTACACGACCGATGAGATACTGGAGCGAATCAAAAACATCAAAAAGAATCAAGAGGAAAGAAAATAATTCGCCTGTTCCTATACCTTTTGTTATCCCGATTTGATATAATAACCATAAAAGACATACAAATTTTGTAAACTGTCAAAGAACCAAAGGAGGAGTTTTGTTATGGGTTTCGTTATGGGTTGTGCGTGGGTACTGTTGCTGGTTCTGATTTTCACTAAAGAAGGACACGACTTCCTGCGGGATATGTTTGACTGAGAGGGGGTGTTTCGTATGGCTTTACTTGAAGAAATCCCATCTGAATACATAGGAGGTGTAGAGTTCAAGATGTCCCCGACTAATTTTTTTCACTTCAACGCAACATCTAATCTTTCCGACATCATTAACCGACAGATAGACCGGAGCAAATACAAACTGACGGCTGATGTCAGACTGGAAACAAAGGACGGCGCGACCGTTTACCCAGACATTGCGGTATATGAAAAACCGTTTACCGTCACGGATAAAGGCACGATAAAGGGGACACCCTGTTTTGTAGCTGAAGTAGTCTCTCCCAGTACAAGAGAAAAGGACTTCACTACCAAAAAAGACCTTTATGAGCGACTAGGAGCGGATTATTACTGGATAGTAGACCCTTATGGTAAATACATCATGGCGTACCACTTAAACCCTATCTCGCGCACCTACAACGGGATGAAGGTCTATCAATATGACGAAGAAGCTGAACAAGATTCTGTCCGCTTGACTATAGGTCAGTGTGACATTGAACTTGACACGGCTGAACTATTCCAGCAAAACTGAGCATTTTTCGGTCGGCTGGCTTAGTTGAATATGGCTGGGCTGGCCTGTCCGAATCGTAAGAAACAGAAAGGTTGACAGGTATGAATACGGATATGAATACGGAATACGAGCAGGTGTTGCGTGAAGCAGAGCAGGTACTGCGGGTAAAAGCCACCTCCACGGCTGACCGCTATATGGTTGTCCTTAAGCAGTTCAGCGACTTCCCTACCCGTGCGGTGATTATCGCCAAAACAAATCAGTGGTTAGAAGCTGGGCAGAAGGGAACCACGGTAAGGCAGAAACACGCCGCTATCCGTTGGCTGATGAAGCACTACCCTCGCCACTTCGACCCCATTGACGTACAGGAATCCATAAACTACATGGGAGAAATTAAAGCGCAGGAGCCGGAACAGTCGGTGGCCACGCCGGAACAAGCTGAAAAAGTTATAGCCGTATCGGACAGTCGCGTTTCCTTGCTTGTAGCACTGCTGTATTACCACGGCTTGCGTGTATCGGACGTAACCAAACTGAAGCTATCCGACTTCGAGCGCACCGAGGACGGCGTTGTTATGGGACTCCGCGATAAGAAAACAGAGAAACTGCACAAATACAAGCTGTTCAGCGGGGCTGTTGACGCTTTCGACCGCTATGTAAACTATCAGCGCGAGGACATCATCAAATCATGGGGAGGCAACCAAGAGGACGGCGGCTATCTGTTTTTAGGAGCAAAAGGCCACCTGCAGACTCGTTCCGTACAACGGCTCGTAAAAAACGCTTGTGAAAAGGCAGGTTTTCCCGACCTTCACTGCCACTCTTTCCGTCATGGATGCGCGACCGCTTATGCAAAAGCTGGAGCATCTGCTGCAACTATCAAATATGCGTTAGGACATAAGAGCATATCCTCATCAATGCGTTATATCCATTTGAACGAGGATGACTTGAAGCCAGTTACCGAGGAGGTGTTCGGATAATGGAGGCGTTAATTGAAAAAATCCCATCAGAATATATCAGAGGAGTGAAATATAGAATGTCACCAACCAGTATTTTTCATTACATAGCAGACCGCAATTTAGCAGACGTCATAAATAAATCCTTGGATAAAAACCAGTTCTTTTTAGCGCAGGACGTTGGCTTAATTCCATGCGAAGATGATATTATTTACCCCGATTTGGCCGTGTATCAAAAGCCTATCCATTATACTGAAAGCGGTCTAATGACGGATATTCCTCTGTTTGTTACCGAGATACTATCCCCCAGCACTCGCAAAAAAGATTTAACAGTAAAAAAAGACCTTTATGAACGAATCGGAGTAGAAGAATATTGGATTATAAGCCCACAAGAAAAAGCAGTCGAAGCGTACAAACCGCACGATGGCAAATATATCTTAGACAATGTTTATACCCGTGTCTCTCCCGAAGAATGGTTGCGAATGACTGATGAAGAAAAAGCAGAACACCCTAACGTCGCTCGAATCGAATCTATAAATATCGGAGTTGATATTTGGGATATATTCAAAGAAAACTGACCATTTTTCGACTGGCGGTGTAAAATCCGCTGGTCGAATATTATTATACGAATCGGAAGAAAGGGTAAAAGATAAGTAACTTTGATTTACACCGACTTCCGCGAAGGAGGGAAAGAAAATGCCAGTGTTAGTTGAGAAAATCCCATCAGAATATATCAGAGGAGTGAAATATAGAATGTCACCAACCAGTATTTTTCATTACATAGCAGACCGCAATTTAGCAGACGTCATAAATAAATCCTTGGATAAAAACCAGTTCTTTTTAGCGCAGGACGTTGGCTTAATTCCATGCGAAGGTGATATTGTCTATCCCGATTTGGCTGTTTACGAAAAGCCTATAAAATATACCGAGAGTGGCCTTATGATGAATATGCCCCTGTTTGTTGCCGAGATACTATCCCCCAGCACTCGCAAAAAAGACCTGACGGTAAAAAAAGACCTTTATGAACGAATCGGAGTAAAAGAATATTGGCTGGTTAGTCCCCAAGAAAAGGCCGTCGAAGTCTATAAAATGAATGAAATCTCACAGACATATAACCAACTGGATAATGTCTATACGGCTCTGCCGCCGGAGGAATGGATGACGATGACTGCCGAGGAAAAAGACGAACACCCCCATTTGACTCGCATTGAATCCATAGATGTGATTGTCGATATATGGGACATATTCAAGGAATAATATGGGGAAAACTAAGCATTTTCGGGGCCGCGCACCACAAAAACTGTGTTGGTGCATTTATGGTAAAATATAAATAGCTAAACAGTCCCACGGCAGTACGCTTGTTCAAAGAAACCGAATAAGCAGACCCCTTTGGGGCTTTTATTTTGGCCTTTTAGTTGATTTAGTCAATTATATAATATGCTAAAACCCCACCAGTAAAAACCGATGGGGAAAAGGATGTCTTTTTTTATGCTTAGTAAGTATATTATATCAGACATCAACAGGCTTTTCAAGCCCATATCTGTCATATCCGGCGCGACCATACACATCTTTTTTGCGCTTGCAAGTAGCACACCAAGTACAGCAGGTATACTTATCACCAAACGTGTCCTTGAAATATTCCGGCACATGGCATCGGACTATGGTTTTCATAACCTTCCTGCCGTCTTGTATACCCTCACGCATCCCTTCTCCGATTTGCATACAACGCTCGAAGGTATAAGCAGGCATACTTAACTTGCCATCTGCCTCCTTTTGAGACTCAGGCGGGGTCAAGAGCGTGAACAAGGCTTTTAGGCTTTCCCGCAGTTGCTCCCTTGCACAAAGCTCTGCTGTTAAATCATGGCGCAGTTTGCTGTGTCTGCCCCGTGAGGTTTTGGAGAGTCGGGCTGTTTCGCCTCGCAAGAACTGTATGCGCCCCTCGTCCGATTCCCTCTGTAGTTTCTCCGCGATAGAGTGCCTTGCCAGCCTTGCGGCTTCGGGGGTTATCCTTAGTTCGTCAGCGATTCTCCTATCGTTGTACCCCGCTCCGAATAAGAGCAGTACCTTTCGTTGGGTGTCCGTCAGCCATTCCAAAACCACCTTCAAATTATCCATGACATCAATCCTGCGCTGTTTTTCCTCCAACACTTCATCAGCACCAATGCCATATTTACGAGCACATTCCTCGGCTATCAACTCACTATCATTATCCCCTATGGATAGATAGTCAATGACAGTATCGAGCCTCATGCCACGACCTCGGTCATATCAGTCATATCAACCGCATCCATCATATCGGACGGCTCTATTAGTGGTCGGCTCCGCTTCGGAGAAAACAGACCGGAGAAGTAACAAGCATGAATCGTACAATTACCCAGCGGCCTGTTCCCGTGCCAGTCCCTGCGCTTTTTATTCTCTGTACGGATATATTCTACCCGACTGAAATACTCTTTCAGATTTTGAGTCGCTTCTTCTTTGTTGCCAAACAATACGATTGTATAACACTCACTCCCTACACCAATAGAGAAAAAATGATACCCTGTTTCCATCAGGCTTTAGTCGTGTCTCCTTGGCTTATACATCCGGAAGTGAGCATTTTCCGGTTGCGGCCTTGGCAAATATATGCCCAGCCACGTTTCCACCAATCTTCAAAAATCTTTTTTACCACAGGTTTATCATCTCCCCGACTTCAAGTCTTTCAACCAGCCTATACGACCATTGCTTCTATTATTGCTAAGTACCTCATAACGAGCATTATTCCGATACGCTACATCATAAAAGCCCTTACGATACTGGAACACGGTTATATCACCGCATTTGCACCGCTTGGTCTGATTGTCGTGGGTTTTGATAATGGTGCCGCAGTTACAGCACAACACGCGAGTAATCTTGCGATTAAACCTCCTGTGTGGGTGCATTTTTCGCCAGTTCCTTTGCTCTTTTAGCGATATAGGTTGCCATCACATCTCGTTGGTCAGCGGGAATATTCCGCAGGTAGCCAGCAAGTATCATAACAGCCAGCTTGCCCATCGGGAGCGTTCCGGCTCCTTCAACTACCATCGGGTCTTCCGAATCGGGATGTAAGTCTTTATGGTACGCCGCCGCAAGCATAACGCCCTTATAAGTTCCTCGCGCCATGAGCGACTGTACGGTTAATGATAACTCGTTCATTCGGTACTTCCTCCATCAATAATTTGTGATATAAACCTCTTGGGTCTTTTCGTCCGTAGGTTTCCAGCAGTACACGCAGTTTGAATACGACTTATCCAGTTCGTATGTCTTATACTTCCTGCTCCATTCCAACAAGACCTCATTTATCTGGCCTTTGTGGCACATCAGATTAGACACCCCGAACTTAACGCCCTGCCGATGTAACTTATCCAACAACGCATACAGGTCTTTATCGTCCTGCTCATTCCAGCCATTGAACCCTTTTTTCGATGAGTTGTAATAAGCTGACGAGATAAGATACGGCGGGTCGCAGTACACAAAATCGCCCTCTCCTAACTCGTACCATGCGTAAGCCAGCCGGAAATCACTACTTCCCAACGCTACATCCTGCAGGTTGTTGTGATAAGCCTCCAGCCGTCCACGGATTTTGTCGTTAAAACTGCTTCGATTCCTGCCAAATGCGCTATTAAACTTCCCCTGCTTATTGAACCTCATCTGATTGTTAAAGCAATAGCAGATACAGGCAAACAGCATAGGAGCCGTGTTGTTGCGCTCGTTATAGTCCGCGCGGAGCCGATAATACGCTTCTTGATTGGTTTTAGACAATCCGTAAAGTTCTATCGTACTATCCATCCACTCCGTCAACGCATCCGCTGGAGTTTCTTTTATCCAACGCACCAGCTCTATCAGACGGTCATTCCTATCATTAGCGACCTTATATTTCGCCTCAATGTTTGTAATAACATCACAGCCACCAGCGAACAGGTCAACCGCTATCCCTATATCCTTGGGGAACAGAGGTACTAACTGCGGTAACAGCTTGTACTTATTCCCGATATAGTTCAGCGGTGATTTATCGAACTTCACGCCGTCAGCAGGTTTTCCTTACAACCGGTGGCTTACCTGCGTCTGTTACACCCAACTGCTTTGCATACGGCAGAGAAGCGATCCATTCGCAAAATGAACGCCATTCCGGCAGTCTGTGATTCTTGCGCTGAAAATAGATAGTCCGGAGCTGTGCATAGTTCGTAGTGATACCTGCAGTAAGTCGGATGCCCTCCGGCAGATTGGACTTCACGGCCAGCAGATTTTCCTCGTTGGGGTTCTCTTGGTAGCGTTTCACAATCTCTTGGAATCGAGCTAAAATGAACGGGTCAACGTAGGGATTTGCCAGCCGACCATAATCGAGGGATTTGCCCTTGTGCATCGTGCTCTGACTGTTCTTAGTCGTGAATACCCCGTAGGTATCAAACTGCGCCCACCAGTATCTAGGAGCCAGCACATCAAAAGCCACCATAATCTGACGCAGAAATTTATCGTCACCGTGTCCAATCGGAGAACGACCGAGCGTATTGCCTAGCCGCAACATATCCTCGATTTGCCGAGGGTCAGTCTCCATAGCCATATTCACCTCGGTGGCCATCGGATAACCAGCGCGGATGAGGGCTTCACGGATGCCGTATACCTGCACATTGAAAACAGAGATTTTATTTCCCATCATTCTTCCTCGCTGTTCTTCTTAGGCTCCAAAAAGTCAACTTCCTCGACCACAAAATCATCAACCGTGATTTTTACCCCCTGTTTTTCGTAGCTGTGCTGTTTAAGGTGGGTTACAACGCCCAGCGGCTTGCCCTTAGACAGACGAGCGATAGCTTCGCCCATCTTGCCCCATGCTTCGCAGTTGATAAAAGCGTCCGGAGTGTTCGTTCCGCGAGTTCTAACTGCCATACGGAAGGAGCACACCTGCTTGTCTCCTGCAGTTCTAAGTTGCGGGTCTGCTACAATGCGGCCTGTAAATTCCTGTTTATTCATGCTTATTTCTCCTTTGCGTTGTAAATATGTAATAGATAATATGCTTTCATAATGCCCTTCTTATCGAGAGCGCCAGCTATATGAAAACCTGTCGAACCGTCAAAATCAGCAAAAACTTTCGCGAAACGGCCTTTTTTAGCCAGCGAAGGATACTGGTTCTGCAACTTCACAAGCTCCCTTGCCCTTGCATCCCACTTTTGGTCGGATATGATAGACTTGCCCAGCTTGTAGTAAATATAACTATGTATCATCAGCCCCAGCCGTAGTTGCTTGATACGGTCACAGATTGGCTTTATATTCATTTCAGCCCTGTGCTGCCCGTGCCACCTGTGCGGGTCTTGCTCGGAATATCACCGCAGGTTCCAAACTTGCTGAAAATCCCTTGTGCGATACGTTCTCCGGCCTCAATCCTCTGCTCCTTATCGGAAAAATTATGCAGACAGATTAAGATATGGCCATCGTTATTCGGGTTATTGTAATAATCTCCGTCTATAACAGCTACACCATTTGCCAACGTGACACCTTTCTTGATGCCGAGACTGGAGCGCGGGAACAAATACAGTACTTCATCCGTAAGCATATACGCCTTAACGCCAGTATTTACTGTGGCTCTTTCGTGCGGTTTGATTGTCACACCGTCCAGTGTGCGGAAGTCGTAGCCAGCAGAGAACGCTGTTGCTCTTTCGGGCAGCACCACCTCTTTATCCTCGAAGCCATGCGCCACCTTGAATCCTCGCGGTCTCTCCAGCAAGTCGTAAAGGGTATTGTGCAATCTCTTGTACTGACCGTCCAGCGCAAATGCAACCTTCGCGATGTGGTCTTTGTCAGCTTTTGCCTTGGCCATCTCGTCAATGGTTTCCTTGATGTTTTCCAGCCCAGCCCGCAACACAAGAGCCAGCACCTGTTCAGCCGTGAATTTTTCCATGTTTTCTCCCTTCTGTACGCAGTTTGCGAAGTTTCTCGTACCATTCCTCGCCTTTGTGGGGAGTAAACGCCGTGAAATTCTTTAACTGACTTCCACTTTTCCGCAGCTCGTCAATCCTGACCTCTGCCTGTTTTAACGCCGCTTCTTTTGAGATGTTTTTGGGGTCGAAGTGAACCTTGCACCCCTTCAGTGTAACTGTTTCCAAAAAGACACCTCAATTCGATATGATGTAGGCTTGCCCCGATGGGATTTGCCCTATAAAAAGAGCCGTCAAAGACTTTCGCCTCCTCCGGCTCATAATAAACGAAGGGAGAATTGGTGTGTCCCTCCGCTGGTTTTCCGATTTGCCTTTTCGGGAATTTTAACGAGTTACCGCTCGTGAGCAGTTATGTCATACTCAGGACTCCCTGCTTGCCTCGCCCATTTGAACTCATCCACGAGAGGGTCTGCGGGTTAGGGAACACCACAAAAAGCAAGTTAAAGTTTTGTCCTGCAGGACGGGAGAATATCTGTCACATTCACTACTTATGCCCCTACGAGACTCGTACATCACAGATACTCCGGTAAAGTTTTTTGGTCTGAACCGTCATCAGCTTTATATAAAAGTTCTTCACCTAATATTTGTCGCTGAGACAGCTCGAATCAAAAAAATATATCTGAAACACACAGCGATTGTTACGACAATAAACAACATAGGTTAATTACGGCTCGCTGTATGAGTCATTCTGGCCAGAGTGCAAAAGAACTAAGGGGATTTCCTTCAAACATTAAGGGGAATTTGCAAGAAAAACAACGCACTCTGATAATTGGAGCACTCGTTGAGGGGATTTGAACCCCTATCTCCTGCATAGCAGGTGTTCTTCCGTTATTACTACATCGGGTGCATGTGGCAGGGGCAGGTGGAATCGAACCACCGGATGCGGGAGTCAAAGTCCCGTGCCTTAACCGACTTGGCTATACCCCTGTGAGAACCACCCTAGCTAAGAGTGGCCTCTATATGTGAAAAGAATATTTAAGGAGGTGCAACTTGTCCAAGAGCCACAGTCCCTATACGGTAACGAATCGAATGAAACTGCGAGTCATAGATTACTGCACTCTATACTGAGTTCAAAGAGAAAAGAAGCGACTCGAAACTCCTTGAAAACAGTACACAGGGCAGTAACCCCGTGCGATTGCTTTACAGGTTATAGAAAAGAGAAAATGCAGTGGATTGTGCTTGTTCGTTTTTTCAATTCTCACTGCTCTTATATAGTACACCTTTTGATGTGTATTTGTCAATAACTTTTCTGTAAAAGTTTCAGATTTTTATTCTCTGTTTATGACACCTGTCTATTTACTGGTTATCTCTCTAAAGAACTCCGGTTGCAGACAAAGCAGAAAATCCCTGTACGATTCGTCCAAAGAAACAATGTCAGCGAAATCCTGCTCAAAGAACTTGTGAAGCCATCCGAAGTCGCGGTCGGACACTTCGCGAACATAATACGTTAATTCATCCGTTCTAACCGCATGGACAAGCCCAGCTTTATCTATGCCTGCCGTTCTAAAGTTATTCACCACATCGTAAAACACATTCTCATCCATGATGTAGCAAAAGCCTGTAATGTACAGTATGCCCTTCTCTCCGATGAGCCGTCTTATGCGAGCCAATGCCGATGCACGACTGCCATACTTCTTATTTTCGACTTTGCGCTCTTCGCCTTTGATTGTGACCCTTAAATCTGAATCAAACCCTGCACCACGGCTTTTCTTATACGCGCCCGAACCCTCAATAATGCGGCTATCGAGTCCCTGTCTTTGGAAGTGAAGTAACAGTTTTTTCTCGGACTCCTTGCCCTTCCGTTTGTTTGCCCTACCAGTTGCCTGTCGGGACTTTGACTTTTTGCGCTCAAACTTGTTGTACTCCTTGCACTTACGGCACTCGCCGCGTTTTTCGCCAGTCAAACAATACTGTTTAACTACGCAATCAGTCATCAGCCCACCTCCTATAACGCTCAATATTGTGTGTCATTTTCTTAGTTACCCTATCCCTCACGGGTGCTGCTACTAAAAACATAGACAAAAGTGTATATGTCTTAGAAAAATTCCTTGTTCATTGTGCTCGCTCTCGCCGTCCCGAAAGACAAGCTACTAGCGTTTGTATAGCACTCCGAAGGCGTAAATTCCCGACTAGCCATCGGTACATATATCGGAACTTGTGTTGTTAAGCTACCCGATATTCTTTAGCATCTCGCAAATTAAGCGAAGCATTGTAATCTCTATCCG